>Ga0247843_1003994_pt1 | contig 22788 bp, 13 predicted proteins | sample LaCruzMarch2017__FD_192420 | JGI IMG/M metagenome (GOLD analysis project Ga0247843, IMG submission 192420) | Freshwater microbial communities from meromictic Lake La Cruz, Castile-La Mancha, Spain - LaCruzMarch2017_8m | ecosystem: Environmental > Aquatic > Freshwater > Lake | place: Spain...
AACACAATGTGTTTTCAAAAGTGTTTTCATATTTCCCATTAATTTACGTAACGCTCAAAAATATTTCGGCGCGGCCACCTATTTACGTACTATTTTCCAAATACGAGGATTCCTTTGTCTTCCAGAAGGCAGTAGATAACGACTAGCCCTCAATACTTGAATAGCGACTGCTTCCAGTTGTTGTTATTGAGCTGTTAGTCTGCGTGCCCGCAAAGTGCAGCGATAAACCATGTCTTGGAAGATGAGGACAATAATCCTCGCGGCGATAGTATCACTCACTGTGTTGCAATTCGCACCATCTGGAGGAGGGGGAAGCTTGTCGTCGTTTCTGCGCCGTAGTCAATCTGCATCCACTGCATCAAATGCAACAAGTGCAGCAGCTGCGCCTCCCCCAGCGCCAGTCCCAACTTCTTCGGATGAATCTACATTGCATAAGATTGGGTTATTCCTAGGTTTACGATCAGAATCTCCAACATCGTACCCAACTGCCATGCCAACAACGGCAACGCCGACAACGGCCACACCCACTGATACTCCAACGATGACACCCACCAATTCTCCAACTGAAGTTCCTACCGAAGTGCCGACCGCTGCTCCAACTGGTATTCCTACAGATGCACCAATCATCGATCCGTTAGACCAACTTTTGTCCAAATATGACATCCCAGTATCAGCACTAGATTGTGATGGTGGAAAAGTTGTAGTGTCATCGTATCCTCCACCTCGACTATATCCAAATGGATCAGCCGTATTGTGTGTCATTGTATTAAACGAGAAGCAGTACATTGATGAATGGATTAACTATCACCTTGGGTTAGGCTTTAGTAAAATTGTTGTGTATGACAACTCAGCATCATTTGATCTGAGGGAGTGGCGACTTCAAGAACAAATAACACCGATGGTTGAAGTGATCCATTTCCCCGGCCTTGCGTCACAACAGCGTTCTTACTTGACGTGTGCTCAGTCGGCGTTGAATGGTCAATTTGGTGAGAACAAGAAATGGGCTGCCTTCTTCGATGTAGATGAGTTCCTAGTCTTGAAGAAACATGAACATGTAGACCAATTATTGGAAGAGCACCTCCCAAAGGGGTCAGGAGCACTCGGCATCAATTGGGCTATGTTTTCATTTAATGGCAAACTCCTATGCGATGCCAAGCCTGTCACCAAACGATTTGTGTACCGTGACCCTAATGTGAACGATAACAAGCATGTCAAAAGCATAGTCCGACTAGATGATATGCAAATGAACTCAAAACCCCATGCACATTATCCGCGTCTGAAGAACGGCAATCAGCACGATACCAATGGTACAGTCTTCTCCGGCCCGTTCAACAAAAATGGACCTTTGGATGTGGCTGCATTTCATCATTATAACACAAAGTCATATGGTGAATTTGTAAAGAAAAGTCAAAGAGGTCGAGCGGATTTAACCCTAAAAGAAACTGAGTATATGAATCATTATTATCCATCAATCAAGCTCTTTGAAGATGCACTGGAGAAGAAAATAGCTCGGGTGAGCTTGGTCTGGCAGGAACAGATGTCATATTTGATGATTCGGCTTGGTCATTGCTGAAGAAATTCTCTCCCGGCTACGCCGTCTTTGATGAGTTGAATAATATGCCTTTGAATTGAATTTCAGTTCTGTCAATTGGAGTGCATGTAGTGATAAATAATAGATGTTTACATGTTATAAACATACATATTGTTGTCTCCCTCAACCACCCCTCCCCGCCCTTCAGCCACATTTGTTGCAAAACAATCCATTATTTCCAATCACCTCATATTGTCGGCACGAATGCAATGCTCATAATGACGCGGGACAATATAGCGTGGCTGAGAGGAAAGAAATACACGTATGCCAACATTGTACTCGACCATTGCCCGCAGAAGGAATTATGTGATCAATAATTAATACACACAACACCTTGCCTCGATGAATTTTGGACATAAAGAGATAGTACTCATGTTAGAAACAGCATGAGACATTGGCATTGATTGATGTGATAGACAGATGCATTCAGAGTTAGATTAATAATACTTGCTGCGTGTATGTGTGTGTATCAAAGGTGTGTGTCAAAGCATACCATAATATGCTGTTTTATCTCATGATGTACACACGAGACGAGAAAGACTGTGTGTGTGTGTGTAACATCCTTATATTTATCGACTCTTAGTCTATGACCTAACATAGAAGCGCATTTGAAGGGCGCCTGCATCACTTTAATTTCCTCTGTATGTTTAGCTGAAAAATCGGTCCAAATGGCGGCATGGTGACCACCCCTCTCTTCCCTATTCCCCTTTGCGCGAACACTCCGGGGAACTACAGCGGCAGGTAGCGCATTCTTTGCCAACGGTTTGTTTCTTCGCCATGACGTACTCCTTTCTTTGGTCCATACCGTGAGTCTGGTTAAAAAGTACGCCGAAACACAATCAAACAGGGCAGGTATGAATTGCTGTTTGATTGCTTGCATGTGTCGGGATATTGTGTAAGCAACTCATCATAAAAATAGTTTTTGCTTCTTCAACTCAACCATAGTCAGTGCATCTCCTCCATCTGCCTGATCCGCAGACCGAAAAGTCTTTGCCCATTGCCTATTCTCTTGGAGCCACGAACGTATCTTCTTCTTAAGTACACCCGTACCATGGCCATGCAATATATACACCGTTGATCTATTTTGCATCGTAGCCTTACTAAATGCATCAATACATTTACGTTTTGACTCTTCAAAGTTAAGACCAATACAATCTACGGTATTCGAGTTGGTTTTCATTGTCGTGCCACTATCACTTGATGATGTTGATACCAATGACATTTCAACTGGAGTGTTGGCGGATGAATCCAACTCTAAAGCTCGTTGTGCCATCTTGGACAGCCCTTCTCTACCATTGCTATTATTGCTCACATTGTTAGTCGTACGGACCATCCCCGATGAGGGTGGGAAGGCTATTTCTGCCGTTGTTAGTCGGACTGGTGTACCGCTAACATCAACTTGAATCTTCTTCCCAACCTGTTTCACAATCCCCTCTCTCCCATGAAATGCTCCTCTTTTACAAACAATGACAATGTCATTAACACTAATGATCGGTGGGGTACCCGTCATTTCTGATATGGGAACAAGCTCAACGGCTTCGTTTTGGTCTTGTTGTAGCTGTTGCTTCAGTCTTGACATGATACCTGGCATGTTCTCTGCCTCAGACAATGCCTCTCGCTTCACAATGCGAATATCACTCCAACTATCTGCCACAACTTTCTTAGACGCACCGCTGCCTTTCAGCTTTTCTAATATATCCTCGAGCAATCGTTCTTTCTCCTCTAACTTGGCCGCAAACTTCCTTGCCTCTTCTTGTCTGGCAGTTAGCTGTGTGAGTTCCAACTTCTCTTGCCGTAGTTTCATCTCTGCCTTAAGCTCAAGCATTTCATTCTCTTGTCTTAGTAATTCCTCAAATTTCATATCAACGAGGAGCTTCTGATCCTCCAATTCCTGTATTAACTCGCCCATCTTGCGCGTTTCTGTATCCAGCAGTTCATATGCACGATTTATTACAGATTGTGGTAGCTTTAATCGTTCCGCGACTGCCAATGCAAATGATTCGCCAATCACTCCTGGTATTAACCTGTAAGTTGGTCTGCCTCCTACGAATTGCATCCCAGCGACTGCGAATCGATCATCTGTTATGGCCAATTGCTTCAATTCCAAGTAGTGTGTCGTAATTGCAACACGGCACCCCCTATCTAACAGACTTTCGAGCAATGCCCGTGCAATGGCCACACCTTGATTAGGGTCAGTACCAGAACCTAATTCATCCATAAGGACAAGTGCATCCTTGTTGGCATTAGTTAACACCTCACGACAAACGAGCATATGACCAGAGAAGGTAGACAAGTCTCCATCGACTGACTGAGAGTCACCGATATCTGCAAGGATGGGTGAGAAGTAATCGACACGTGCATCGGTGGGATTTGTCGAACTCGAACCACTGGGTAAAGGAATACCATCTCGGACCATGAAGGCGTACAATCCAAGTAGTTTGAGAATAATCGTCTTTCCACCAGAGTTCGGGCCAGTGAGTATCAAGCCTTGATTCGTACCACGACCAATATCAACGTCACTACCCACGACATTTCCTCCTTTTCCTGCCACAGCCTTTGCTTTACTACCCATAATACCCACCTTCCCAGCCATCTTCTTTCTCTGTTTGTTATCATCCCGAAGTAATAATATCGGATGTAATGCATCTTGTACATGAATCACACCCTCTGTTCCAACTGTAGGTATGACTACTCTTCTTCCTCCATCACCTTTTACACCACTGGCAGCACGGAATCGTTTTCCAAGTTTGACACGTGCCAATACCACATCCAACTGTCCCAAGCATGCAATATTCCTTTCAATATCAACAATATGTTTATCAATAGCCTCAGTTAATAATCGCCATATCCTAGACTCCTCACTACGTAATTCACTTTCTATACGACGTAAATCATTCGTACGTTCAATAACATTTGGTGGTTCTACATATATTGTATTACCAGAACGTGAAGCATCGTGTACTATTCCACCTTGTAATAATGTGGATGATGAATATTCATTACGTTTTATGGGAATGACTAATCGTCCATTAATTTCCATTATTAATGATCCTCCACTCTCGGTTGCTAATTTGCCTTTCATCGATGATGATGCTAGTAGTAAATTAACATTGGCTAATACTTCACGTTTGGTTGATTGGATCGATGTACGTAATCGACCCAGTGATGGGAATGTGGTACCATCTAGTAAATTTGGATCTGTAGGGTCAAATGCATCTGTTAGTAGTTGGAGTAATTCGATATTGACATTTATTGCGTTTGTCAATTTTGGTAATTCAACAAATGATGGTGATTTGGTCATTGTCATGCAGTCGTCATCATGTTTATGATTGTCATTTTCAATTCCTTCTTCTTCAACTTCTTCTTCTTCTTCTTCTTCTTTATTAACAATTAGTAATGCATCACGCCAATCTAACACATCCAAACACAAACGTAATTCACTTGCCACATCCTGTATCTCTGACCCTTCTAATATTCGTCCATCATATATTAAATCCAATATTGGACGTAAGTTACCACCACCACCACCAGTACTTATGGGCGGTATGCCCAATGGTATTCTCGGTGCCTTTACTGTACTTCGATAACTACTACCGTTGATACTCGATTTACGACGATTACCAATAATATATCGATCTAAATAATCCCCATCTAACAAACGTTCCATTTCACGTACGGCCGTGTATCGTGATTGACATCCATCTACTGACATGGCCGTAAGTGGCATTGTTAAAACGTCATCATCATCATCATCATCATCATTAACATTGATGTTATTTTTTTGATGACTACCACTACCGAACAATCGCTGTTGTCGTTGTAGTTGTTGATTCGTTATACTACTACTACTACTACTACTACTACTACTACTACTACTACTACTACTACTACTACTACTACTACTACTACTACTACTACTACTGCTTTTCGTCTTCGGCTTCCCCTCCTCAGTCAATGACATTGTCATTCTACTCAAGACTAATTCTATGCCAAAATTAGTATTACATTCGTTCGCCAACGCCCGTAATACGATGGGATAATCCAATGATTTGAGCGTACGTGCATGTAAATTCAGTGACAATAATCCATCATCATCATTCTCATTCTCATGGGTGTTGTCAACATCATCATCATTGACAATGTCATTATCATGGAAACCCTCTCGTCGTGTCTTCGTTTCGTCGTCGAACCACGGTCTATCATTATTCTTCTTATTATTCTCCCTCCACGATGGTCGCAACAAACTGCGTCGACTGCTCTCCTCCTCCTCGATGTCACGTGGCGTAGTAACGAAAGTGGGTAATATATCCGGATCCAATGTCGTTATCGGTCGGCGACTTACCGAATAGCCAGATTCGCCGGCACGTAGTAACGTTGGAACTGTCGTTGTTTTTGTTGCCGTGGACCAAGAGAGAGGAGTTGCAGTAGCCGAAGCAGCAGCAGCAGTGTCGTCGTTGTCGTTTTCAAAATCATGCTCGTTTGCCGATGCGGACGTCGCTTTTAATACGCAGCTTTGCGATAACTGAAACCGTCGTCGTCGTCGTTGCTGCCGTCGACATCGGCGTTGCACACCGTTTCTAGAGATTCTGCCTCCGCCGCTAACGCTGCTCGGAGGAACGAAGGCGCCATTATTGGCGAACATCGCAGCAGCGTGAGCAGCGGCCATTGGCAATATCGGCGATGACGACGCGGTAGCAACAATGATGATGATGAGAGCGACGACAACCACACGACGATGGAGACGATGGTAAAAGAAAGTAGGAGGACGGAATGTTAATAGTGAGAATGACAATGACAATGACGAATGTCGTCGTTGCAGTCCACGTCGACGATGGCGACAATGACGACGAACTCTTGCAGTATTATTATTCATGCTAGAAGCTCGGGTCAAGTCGTCGTCGTCGTCGTCGTCCTCGCTAGAGAGATGATGATGGTACCGATCAACCCTCTTCGTCATATCGTATCGTACTCGTGGCATTCAAGCTTGTGCAATAAGTAATTAGTATTAGACCCAATGAACTCTTAACGGTTTTCGTTAAGTGCCTAAATATATTTGTTAAGTATCTAAATAGATTTGAGAAGGCTGTGACGTGGCTTAAATACATTAAGCCACGTCACGAATGTCATCCGTTAAGTAATTATTACGCCTTTTGTCATGTGGACAATGTTCTGTTGGAATTGCGTTCAGCATTGGGTGTCGAATGTTCAGCCGAAAATATCATCCCTCTCTTTAATTACACCTAACTGAGTAAGCAACATTATAGATCAATATTTACATATAATATAGTGTTAGACAAATTTGTCAAAGATCCGGCTCTTGATATATCTTTCTGTTGTTAGTATATCACCAGCCACTATTACCATCAACAAATCACTTAGTCTATAGTATCTTATTGACAAGAACGTTTCCTTAGATTCTGACTTGGTCGCTGCCTTTCGAGCAACGATGGTAAGGTCCGCAAAAACGTATACAGATGATTGTCTTCAATAAAATCCTCGAGCATTCCAAAAAGCAGATGATTATCTCGAGCCATCCAAGCGATTGCATGCGGTCTAACATTCAATTCCATGTCCGCGAAGATCTGCATGTTGATTTCACTGTCGCTAAAATGCTCCATGATTATTTTGAGCCGTGCTACCTCAAGTTTGTTGCTCTCGTTATTCATTCGTAGTAGAGAATATAGATCCTCAATATCGAACGTTAATTCTCTTATATCGCCGAAAATTCTCTCAAGTGTGTGGTTGGAGTAGTACGTGTTCGTGATGCTTGTGTTGTCACACAACATGCGATTAAAAGCAGCCAATCCGTCAGAGGTGAAATTCTTGATGCGCTTGTAGTATAGGTCCAGTTTCAGTTCTCTTAGCCTGCGATTTTTGGCTAATGCCTCAGCAAATGAAACTACAACTTTGTCACTCATGCGATTGTTACGTAAATCAAGAACCTCCAATGATGAATTGGGATTGCGCAAAACACGTGAGAGAGTCTTCCATCCTTTGGAAGTAACACTAATATTCTCCTGAAGGCATAGCTCTCTCAATCTGCTGTTGTTGATGAGCGCACGTTCGAGAGTGATCAACATCCCGTTAGTAATGTTGTTATTGTCACTCAGATTTAGTGTTTCCATTGCAGAATCTGTGCTCCGCAATGACTCAAAGATGTCACTCCAGCCCGCTTTCGTTACGAGATTATCTAAAGCACAGAGGCTGAGATTCTTGATGGTAGCATTGTGACACAGAAGCGTCTTTGACAGTGAGCGTGCGTGAGCACTATTGATCCGATTCCCACTAAAATCAAGCCTGGTCAGCTTGAGATTTGACCTCTGCAATGCGGTAAATAATATTGGTTGCCATCCATATTTACCACGTGGTGATGAAATTGTGAGTTCCTTGAGCGTTGAATAGCTCGAAAGACACCCTGCAAAGAAAATCATCCCTTCCCTATCAATATTACAATTGTGTAGATGTAGAGTTGTTAGATTGGACATGGGATTTTGACGCATACTTGCCAATTCGGTAAAACCCTTCATCGCGATTATAACGCCTGAAAGTGAAAGTTTCCTCAAACAAGTGTGGCCATTTAGTGCTTTGATGACATCATCAGCGTAGAAGACGGTATCGAATGATGTATCGGGATCATTATCCAATTTGAACTCTTTCAAAGAATGAAAGAGTAGTAACGCGGAATAAATTGGATAGTGACGCATGAGACCGTCGTACTTGATTTTGTAATCATCGTCGGAGTCTTCGTCATCGTCATCGCTCTGGTCGCGGCCACTAATCACCTCAAGAGATTCTAGTACTTGATTATGCTTGAAAAACAATTTCAGATTGTCCAATATTTCTTCTCGATTGAAGTCCCAGCAACCAATACTCAACTTCTGTATTGATCGGTTCGATATGAAGCCAGGGAGGAATTCTAATAATACTCCCGAGGTGGGAACAATGTTGAAGAAATGACGCCACGAATCGACATGAAATGATAATTTTGTGAGATATTTGCTCCTACCAATAGCTTGTCCCAAACCTTCCCAGTCGCCACCAGGGAAAGTAGGATTGGCTGGGGGGATGTAGATGTAGCCCTCCCCCAAGCCCTCGTACGTTACGCCAACTTCGAGCGTTGTGAAGTTGGGGTCATTGGTCTTGATTTTATTCATCTCTGTAACAAGGTGTACGGGTGTAGGCATGACATTTTCATCTTCATCGTCATCGTCTTCGTCATCATCATCGTCTTCGTCGTCGTCTTCGTCTTCTTCATCATCACTAAAATCCAATTCCTCGTCCTCGGCATCGTCAGCGTCATTGAAAGCCATTTCCTTGTCGTGGTCACGGACGATGCCAACCCCAAACATTTTCATTTGCAGCACAGTGACTTATACTATGCGGGCGGTAGGGACGTTGGTCCGCGAAGAAGGGATCGATTACTAGTCCGTGCGTTTTTAGACCACGTTGTTATCCTTGGGCAGAGTCGTGTGTTATGTCTTCTTACATAGGTTATTTTCTACATAAACCATAGGGTGTCGACTCTTTCATTTGAGCTGATTCGGCAAGAATGCCCCGCTTCCGTTTTCCGTTCGATTTTTTTGCTCGCATATTTTGAGACACGAAGGAAAGGTGCGTGACCAAACTCAGGTTTCAATATTTATCTCTCTTTGACGTTCAAAGAATCAATTGACTGGAATTTAAAAGTGCTGCTTACAATTCCGAATGTTGGTAGATGCGAAACAACTAACTGTAGAAGATAGCTCCATCATTTAACACAGCAACATATAACAAAACATGGGGAACACTGAATCGCAAGTCGGTAACGATGATACAAACTACTGGCATGGATCAGATCCCAACGTGGGAGGGTCCAATATGCGTATTCTGACGAATGCTCAGCTACCATTGGCACGCAAATCGTCCTACTTGGAAGAACCCGTCATGACCAAGGCTACAGAACGGGGCGAGGTCGAAGTAACACTCGGTGCCTCTACGTCGAAAGGGAGAGAGGGCAATGATGACGATTCTAGCAACAATAAGCTACGATATGCCGTCTCCGAAATGCAGGGTTGGCGATCGCACATGGAAGATGAACACGCACTCAATCCCATTCTGGCATCGAATCGTCAGCAGGCAATGCTGCTTAAGGATCATCATTTGTTTGCAGTCTTCGATGGACATGGTGGAGAATTTGCTAGTAAGTTCTGTGGCGACAATCTTGTGTCTACATTGACATTACAACCGGATTGGCAAACGTATCTGGCTCTGCCAAATGAAGGAAGCTACACGCGAAGCTCAGTCAAAGGACTTACCCTACTAAAATCAGCACTAACATCCACCTTCCTCCAGCTAGACAATAAGCTAATAGAGGCCGAGAGAGACATACGTTTGGGTCAGCTCTCGAAGCTTGAAAGTCTTGTATACTCATTAGGTGGGCATGTAGGTCATGACATCTTCCAATGTGGTACGGCGGATCACGCACGTGTTATGAACTTTGATCGGAAGATCCCAGCGACGTTACCACCGGGCATATCACTTGAACGATCTGGCTCGACGGGTGTTGTAGTGCTAGTAACACCCTCGCATATTATATGTGCCAATGCAGGCGATTCGCGTGCGATAATGTCAAAGAAGAATAAGGTCCTGCCACTGTCATTTGATCACAAGCCCACAAACGACTATGAGCTAATACGCATTGAGAAGGATGGAGGGTTCGTACGTGATGGACGAGTGGATGGTGATTTGGCCGTAGCACGAAGCTTTGGTGACTTTGGATACAAGCCCAACCCAGCTAACGCACAGAAGGATCATCGTGTGACTGTCTACCCCGACATAGTCGTGTATGCACGCGAACCATCCAATGATGAATTCTTAGTCTTGGCTTGTGATGGTATATGGGACCGATTAAGTAATAAGGAATGTGCCGATTTAGTTCACACATTGGTCTACCGCGAAGGCGAAACGGACGTTGGGTTGATTTGTGAGGAGGTGATTGATACAGCGTTGGAGTTGGACAGTCGAGATAACATGACATGCTGCGTCGTCATGTTCCCGCCGTGCGTAAAGATGGGCCGTTTGACCAAAGGCAGTTCGTTACGAGGAGTGATGAAGCGTCGATTTAATCGCGAACAGACTTGGGGCGATAAGTCGACGCCTGCTAAGCGTGCTCAGCAACGATTTGAAGAGAGGAGGAGCAAGAATCGAGCAATACTTGCCAAGGCTCAAATGCGTGGACAGCCAAAAAGTCTAGCACGAACAAGAAGTGGCTCGAAATCGCAACAAGCTACAGGCTGTACTCAATAGGTTCGTATGTATATTGAAATATTGGGGTTTGCCAGAATCAATAATAGCAATCATAGCCAGGAACAATAACCACCAAGAAAGAAAAATATTTAGTCTACGTGGTGCCATCCTTTGTTTTTTTTCTGAGATTCCCCACTTGTAGTTAAGATGTCATGCACGAGTCTGAAAATGAGAGAATGCCTCTGAAAAAGTCTAAACATGACATAAAACTAACAAGGGTTACCATCTTAAATAACTGTGATAAGATGAATCTTCTTTATCCAGGTTTTAACTTTATTTATCTGCAAATGCTTGCTACTGAAACAAGTCCATGTAGCTTGAGGCGACCATAATCATCGACGTCGTATAAACTACTGGCGTTTCTTACCAAATGAAGGCTTGATTTTGGTGGACTTTATTTGTTACCTCGAGAGCTGCTGCTACTTGATGAAGTTCGACCAATCTTTAAACTTAGTCCCAAGCTGCCACTTGATGTGCGGCCGACTTTTGGATCGGCTGCAGCGGTTGACGTCCGATGTTTCTTGCTGGATGACTTCTGAGACGATTGACTCTTGGACGATGCAATAGCTTGTGGTGTTTCAAATGACTTCTGTTGCTCTACACTTGCACTACCAAGCAGCAACTCCTTGTATCTCCTCCTGCGATCATCTAAACGCTGTTGATGTCGTATGGCAGGCGTCGAGTTCTCACCCCATAATCTTTCTCGATCAAGACGAAGTTTCATGACGCCCATAGGTATAGACAAACTTACAGACCGGTCGTCCATGTGAATACTAGGGAACATGACAACGCAGCATGTCATGTTATCACGACTGTCCAACTCCAACGCAGTATCGATAATCTCCTCACAAATCAACCCAACATCTGACTCGCCCTCTCGATAGACTAATGTGTGAACTAAATCGGCACATTCCTTATTACTTAATCGGTCCCATATACCATCACATGCCAAAACTAAGAATTCATCATTGGATGGTTCGCGTGCATACACGACTATGTCCGGATGAACAGTCACACGATGATCCTTCGGTTCACTGCAATTCTTATAACCAAAATCACCAAAGCTCCGTGCTACGGCCAAATCACCATCGACTCGTCCTGCCCGGACGAACCCACCATCCCTCTCAACACGTGACACCTCCACATCCTTACTTGGTTTATGATCGAATGATAAAGGTAATACATTTGCTTCTGTCGTCTTGGACAATATCGCACGTGAATCGCCTGCATTGGCACATATAATATGTGAGGTTGTGATTAGTACCACGACACCCGTTGAACCAGATCGTTCCAGTAATACACCCGCTGGGAATGTTGATATTAGCTGCCGGTCAAAGTTCATAGCACGTTCGTCCATGTCTTGCCTGCCTAGATGTAACGAACACATGTCACATTCAAGTTTGGACAGCTGGTTCTGACGAATTTTCGTTTGTGCCTCCATGAGCATACTGTCCAGCTGTAGAAAGGTGGCTGTCAGTGCTGATTTCAAGAGAGTTAGTCCTCGGACGGACTCGCGTTTTCTGTCGCTTGATAATGCCAGATACGCTTGCCAGTCCGGTTGTGATGTTAACACAGGAACTAGTTGCTTGCCACAGAATTTACTCGCAAAATCTCCACCATGTCCATCGAAGACTGCAAACAGATGATGATCTTTGAGTAACGTCTCCTCATGTCGATTCGATGCTAGCTTTGCATTCAGAACATGATCATCTTCCATATGCGATCGCCACCCCTGCATTTCAGAGACGGCATATCGTAGCTTGTGCAGTTTGGCATTACCCTCATCATTGCCATCTCTGCCAGACGCACGTGACGAAACTTTGGCTTCGCCTCGTTCAGTAACCTTCGTCATGATGGGTTCCTCTAAGAATGACGAGTGTGCTCGATTCATATTGATGTCAGCACGATGCTGCCGCTGTTTACCAACCTTTCTTCCCCTTTCACGTGACGACATGGGTGGTGCATCCTGTACTGAAGCGCTAAAGAGTTTCATTCCGAGCATTCTCCTTGATATGAATATACAGTGCAGATAGATATTTTTATTGTATGTCCAATAATGTTGTTTAGCGGACATCGACTATGTAGATCGGTTAAAATTTCAAGTTCTCTCCTCACGAAACAGTTCGTCCACCGATAAGTACTACTTATTCCTTCATGTATTCTTTTATCTCCCTGAGTCGCACATTTTTTGTGGAATTTTCATCGAGAGGCAGGCGACAACGTCAGGCAGCCTACTACACTTATCGTGAGTGAAGTGTCATGCATTTACCATATGCGAGACAAGAGATCATCTCGGTGATTGATACAACAGCCCAGTGAAATAGAGGATGTGTAAAATTGATAAGATTAAAAAAGATATTCTTAACAAATAATAAGATAAATGCTCATTCAATATTATGTAGAGATGAACATCTAGTGGCGGAGGATTCATATTCATGTGAGTGAAATCACGCATTGAATGTTAAGTTACATATGTGTGCTATAAAAAGCACTCAACAATAATTATACATTAACTAATTCTATTTTGCTACTCTTTTCAGTATAATCTCTATACACAACAGCTTCAATGCAATCTGATGTTACTATCATCAGATGCCGATTCATATCAACGTTTTTTCTTCTCTATGGCTGCAACCTTTCTCCTCTTCTTCTCCCTCTCTGCCTGTGAGAACGATGTTGATGCATCCCGCTCCATCGTCTTTGCCTCCTTGTGTCGCACTGACAGCTCCAACGGAACCTTGCGACCCTCAACAATTGCATTCTTTCCTCCTGACGCTGCCCGAACAAAGAATGAAGACGATGGTGGCAATGTCATACGCTTGCCATTACCCAAAGCAACGTGAATCTTACTCTTACCTTGAAGATGTTGCTGTACCTTGGCGGTGGGACTAACGCCTGTGGAAGAAGCGCTCGCGACTGATGCACCAAAGGATAGTTTTGAAGCTGATTTACCACCAAATGATGACTTGGACCATGAGGCTGCAACCTTGGACTCTGTACGTATACGTGCGAGTGCTCCATTACTAGTCCCGCCGGCAGCGGCTGTGGATGACGAGGATGAAGTAGACTTGGCCAACTGTTGCATTCGGGCTCGATGACCACGAGATTTCGATAGTATATCATCCTGACGTTTCGTCGGTTGAGGAGTAGGGTGCTTCAACAATAGTCCACTACTGCTACTTTCGCGATCTCTACCCACTGCCATTGTTGTTCGTAAAACAACCTTGCCAATCTTTGGTCGATGTTTTTCTAAATCCTCACGTCGAGAACGTACTCGATCGCCGTGAAGCTTCTTCATATCTGATTCACGTGTACGTAACGATTGGAGCAATGTTCGCCAATCGGGGGAGGCATGTAATAATTTCATATCAATGATATGCTGAGCGGCTGATACCTTGTTATCTCTCCCACCAGTTGTTGATGGCACAGTGACAATAGCAGCATCATCTGTTCCAATCTTTCGTTTCGTCGTTGTTGTCATTGTTGATGTCTTGTTTGAATCTAGATTGAAGATACTATTCTTCTCAGACGATACATTATCTTTCCATTCTTGTAATAATTGTTGCAATTGTGTCAAAAGTGATGCCTTTGTTAGAGCATTACCATTGCTTATTCCCACCCAAATCCCCTTCCAAAAAGTGGGATACCCCAATAGCAATTGTTCCATTTCATCAACATCATCCGTCGTGTAATTATCATTAATTTTGATTTTCATTTGTTTGACTAATTTCTTTAGTATCTTAATAGCCTTCGTCATAGTTTTACCAATACCAGTTTCTAATAGCAAGGTACTGTCCATTGGTAATTGGTGTAATTCATGTATCACACTTTGTAATGCCTTTGTACGATGTTTGGTTTGTAACTTCATATTACGTTCATAGTAGTGTACATTCGAAGTTGATTTATCATTATTATTGCCATCAATCAACTTAATACTACACTCCTCTTCCTCATCATCATCATCATCATCATCCCCGTCGTTATCTGTATTTTTATACACGTGGTCATCATTATCTACTCTACTCAATTCATTCATCATCCTCTTATATTCTTCCTTGGTTACGGGTGTCGCGAGTGATTCCAATAACTCATTTCCCAATTGGATCAATCGATATTTAACAAACGTAACCGGGTATGATAATGTTATTGGACGATATATCCCACCAATGTTTGGATATGATTTATTAACAATATCGCGCCAAAAGTATACATCCGCGGAATGCGATTGTGAAATATGCGTATTTGTGGGATGTTGTTCTATTGCAATAAGTATCTTTTCCGGCAAGGCCAATTGCCGTAATCGATGACAGTGTTGTTGTTGTTGTTGTTGTTGTTGGTTCGAGAATTGAGCAGATCTCTCTCCGTCATCATCATTATTATTATTATTTACACTACCTCCACCCCAAAAGTCATGTCGATATTTCACAATCGTATCCCAATGCGATTCCGACAATGCCACCCCCAGCACGCCCGGTGGGATATGTTCAAGATTTGATGCCACCGTCATTCCCGATATGCGTCGCAATGTTGGAACGACAACATGTTCATTCGTGTCGCGATGACCGGAAGATGATGGTAATGGTGCACGAGCGGCTGAATGATAATTCCGAGAAGACAGGATGGTGTCCCACAATTCAGAGGATTTGACAGTAGCAATACTATTTATCATCATCATCCACTCCGTCATTTGTCATTGTTGCTCTTGTCAGCTGACTGGTTAGTGTGAGACTTGTGCGTGCTCTTTGCACTTGTTCGAATATTCGAATCTTTTTCTTCTTCAACTAATGCATCCGCGTCGGAAGAATGATAGACATTGTCTACGCCATCGTCATAATTTTGTGTCAACGTCAACGATCTCATCCTCACCCTCTCACATCGCGTCTTGCGTTCCCGCCAAGCGACGACTGTGGGAAACAATAATATGGAGACTCTAATTTGGGGTTGGCGATGAAGATAGGTGAGCATAAAGTCAGTGGTCTGCCCACCGTCATGCAAAAAAAAAGCAAGCAATGAACCATCTACATCTCCTAGGCAACATTAATAAGGTAGTAACTTCCAGTATTACAAGCAAACTAATATCTACATTTCTCTTTACAAACTTTTGCATGATTCTACAGCATACGACACATGTGCACGACAGCATGCATCACTTGTATCATGTAATGTTACCCATGTACCAGCTACCAATCCTCCACAAGACGTTGGTGCACCACTTGCACTCTTTTCACAATCTTGTCTACATTTACTAGTACTCCAATCAATATACCACTTGTTAGATGATGCAGGTTTGGTGCCCATACAATCATTATATGCCCAACTGTAATGACTTGAACAGCAGGTTGCTTGACTACCATACTTATGATGCATCCATGATGGGGCTTGACCATCATTCTTACATTTAGTCCCAGCAGCGCTAGTTTGATCGGGGTACCAACGTGTATCAGTTGTTGCTGCGTAAGTAGGCTTAGTAGTCACGGGAGATACACTTGGAGATGACGATGGCCTATTCGTCGGTTTGGCGGTCACAGGAGATGAGCTCGGTTTGGCAGTCACGGGAGATGCACTCGGGCTTGCCGTAGGAGATGCACTCGGACTAGAAGTCACCGGAGAAACACTCGGACTGTCAGTCACGGGAGATGCACTCGGGCTTGCCGTAGGAGATGCACTTGGGCTGGTAGTCACAGGAGATGCACTTGGTCTAGTCGTAGGAGATGCACTTGGGCTGATAGTCCTGGGAGATGCACTTGGACTAGAAGTCACGGGTGATGCACTCGGACTGTCAGTAACAGGAGATGCACTTGGCATACTAGTCGAGGGCTTCGCCGTCGTTGGTACACGTGTCGTTGGTTTGATCGTTGGCAGCATGACACTACTTGGTGGTGACGTCGTGGTAACGACAGGAGGAGCAACGTAGGCACAATCCTTAAATGACTTCCATGACATGGTACGACAACAATCTTCAACGGTACCATATCCCGCCTCCCACGCATTTCTTGTCCGTCCCGCACAGGGTGCCGACGTACCGAGACAGTCGGCAACGCACATGCCACCATTACGTGACCAGTCAACGAACCATGTTGCTGCCATGGTCGGCGTAGATGTTGGTTTGTATGTTGGTGATACTGGTACTACGGGATCATTAGTACAAGGAGATATCATAATTTCGGCACAATTCCAGAATTGTTCCGGTACGTCCCCCTGTCCTTCTAATCCCACTTGTCCATCCGACGGTATTGACGTACAGTCTGGTAAATTTGAATTCACCCATGGACTATTGAACTCCTTATATCCGGGTGCCACGCAGCTATTGGCAGTGACATAATGCCATTGCAGCAGTACTAGATCTCCGCTAACATTAGGAGGGAGTTTGAATTTACTGTTCCCCATATCTCCACCTCCTACCGTGGTAATGTATTCGCGTTCGGGATAATTGGGATCGACACTATTACCCACATTGATCAATGGATGTGAATCAAAGCATGATTGTTCTGGTGCTTCTGCTGGTGCTGCTGGCGTCGTTCCATCATCATCATCACCACTTGACGCGATGACGACGGGACATGCCTTGAATTCAAAGTATCCACCATGATCTACCGACAAGTAGACGTTCAAATCGATGATTTGTCCACATGTATAACTGGCCTGTACACTCGACGGTGATATCGGCAATGCAGCACCCAAAGTGTTGATCGGATAATCATAATTCCGTCCATTAATTATACCGCACGCTGCTGCCGTCCCGCCGAGACGTGCAGCGTTGGGATCATATTCCTTTAGGGGGGTAGCGTCGGTGGCATCGACGCTCCCAGCCTCACGTCCATCGTCGAAGGCTACATAGTTGCGCGAACGAGGGCTGTGGAGGTGACCGTGTGCATCTACGACGACGACGGACAGTAGCCGAGAAGCAGCAGCAACGAGGAGGAGGGATGACGGCGTTGGCAGCATCATGAGTACTAATGGAGAGATCTTATTATTCTATCGATGAACGGTCAAGTAGAGTTCTTTTCACTATAATTCATTTGCACGTGACCAAAATGAGGCGCATGAAACGGCCTCGTAGTACACTGCTTCAACAACTACTTGTCCCGAGTGATATTATGAGAGCCCTCGGAGTGACGAAGAGACAATTCGAGTCATTTTAGGGTACCGTATGCGTGATTTAAAAGACTCTGCCCCTATCACAGCCCGGAGAAGCCCTTGAAAACTGTATGCACGATTGGCACGAGGGCTTCTCTCTTTGAATCACGCAAAAGGTACCCTAAACTTCAACAGGACAGGATCGAAGCAGCCATATATTCCCTTGGCCATACATCACTCGCCGGGACAGGTGATCACCAGTACTTCCCGGTTTCACGAGGAAGATGTTGTCATCAACAGTCATCGCCGCTCTCGTATTCGCTGCACATCCTGCCGCCGTCGTCGACGCTCATGGCTATCTCAATACTCCCCGATCACGCAACTATGTTGCCTACCAGGACGGAAAGTACTGGCCACCACTTGCGACTGATCCGCTAATTGAGACCGAACCACAGTCGGCGAGTAGCGGTGGGTCATGCGGGATCATCTCCGGCCGGAATTACAATCAACCCATGAATGCATTACATGAATTAATGAAATGGAACCCCCAAGCGTGCTATACGCCGGACCAAATTATTCATGTGGCAGTAACGCTCACGGCACATCATCAGGGACATTTCGAATTCCACGCCTGTCCGATCTCCGCTCAAGGTCAAGCACCCAGCGATGAATGCTTTGCGCAATATCCATTAACGTTCGTTTCAGAGACTCTATCTGTATATGAAAATCGTGCACCTGCCAATTTGGATCCCAATTATCCACAACGTGCATATGTGAATAATAATGATTCCGATCTACACTACAAATTCAAGCTCCCACCCAACTTGGTCGGAGAAATGGTATTGTTACGGTGGCATTATATCACGGCCAATGGCGGGTGTATGCACGTGGGGTATGATGAATACAATTGGCCGACCGGATGGGCCAGGCCAAATCTTGGTATTGAACGTATCATGTGTAATGCCAATTATCAGAATGCCGAGCAGTTTTGGAACTGTGCCGAAATCAAGTGAGTTGAACATTTGTTACTTTAGGTTTGGTTTAATTCTATGCACCTCTTTGAGTTAGTACTTTTCAACTAACAACGGTGATAAAATTTGTTTTCCTCTTCACTTCAATCATATTCAGAGTTTCCAATTCTTGTGGTGCTGGCGGCGCAGCCCTGGTGACAACTGCCAAGCCATCGTCAAGCAAGCCAAGTGCATCACCCGTGACTTCTAGTCCGAGTGCATCTCCCGTGACTGCCAAACCGACAAGTGGGCCATCGTCATCTCCGAGTGCATCACCCGTGACTTCCAGTCCGAGTGCATATCCCGTGACTGCCAAACCGACAAGTGGGCCATCGTCATCTCCGAGTGCATCTCCCGTGACTTCTAGTCCGAGTAACTCTCCCACCTCAAGCCCGAGTGCATCTCCCGTAACTGACAGTCCAAGCGTGTCTCCTGTAACTTCTAGTCCGACGAATAGGCCATCGTCATCTCCAAGTGCATCTCCCGTGACCGCCAAACCGAGCCCATCTCCCGTGACCGCCAAACCTACGAATACGCCATCGTCATCTCCGAGTGTTACCCCGACACTGAAGCCCACGACAAGTCCGACCACCACAAAAGCAATTGATACACGTTGGTATCCCGATCAAAGTAGCGCTGGTACTAAATGTAAGAATGATGGTCTAGCCCCAACATGGATGCATCATAAATATGTTGATCGATCGGCCTGCTGTACCAGTCACTTCAATTGGGCGTATCATGATTGTATGGGCACCAAACCTGCCTCGTCCAACAAGTGGTATATTGATTGGAGTACTAGTAAATGTAGACAAGATTGTGAAAAGAGTGCAAGTGGTGCACCAACGTCTTGTGGAGGATTGGTAGCTGGTACATGGGTAACATTACATGATACAAGTGATGCATGCTGTCGTGCACATGTGTCGTATGCTGTAGAATCATGTAAAAGTTTGTAATAGTAAGTAAGTACAGATTGTTGGTGCAATGAGGATGATTGGAAGAGATAAAAGGGTTTCATTGGTAGTTGGTTAATTGATTTTTTTCATTAATTATCTAAGTCCGACAAAGCATTTTATATTACCTCTAGCCACTTGACCATTTTCTCAAACTTTGAGTTCAATTTGGTCATGCGTTTTTTTACACAACATCGGCAACGTCAATACCATTGCCCGTCCGCCGTCGTCTCACTCCGCGTTCTGCAATCATCAAATTAGTACTGCTATTTCCCTTCGTTGTATCAGATGATGTCGACATTGGACCAACACCACCACCACTATTACTGCTCCCATTACTACCACCACATGGACGACAGTAACCAAATATATCATCCTTTACAATATCCGGATAGGTAGTGCAGTGAAATGGTGACAACCATGTATAATGAAATCTTGATCTAGGTACTGACGTTAGTGTACCGAAGACCTCATTAATCCCCGCACGTATCATGGCAATTTTACTACTCCTAGATGTCGACACCATCACCGGCTGTTCATGGTGGGGTGGTAACCTCCCATACACACCTGCATGTTGTTGTTGTTGGTGGTGGTGTGATATGTTGTATTGTCCACCATGTTGACCACCCTGCTTCAATCGATCAATATGTGTCAAATTGGTCATTACTACATCCCATTGATCACACATCATACATAATGTAAACAAACCAAAGAGCATGGCCTCGATGAATAGTCCAATTAGTGGTAGCAGGTCAGAGGGGTGATCAACACAGCGTACACTTGCAGATGTATGATGAAAGTGATGGTTGGAGGATGATAATGATGATGATGATGTCCGACTAGTACCACCGATGCAATGGAAGAATCGATATACTAGGAATGAGAAGGAGTAGTGACATGATAGGAAGGTGTAAAAGATGAAGAGAAGGAAATACTGTCACGTGTGTTGTTGTTGTTGTTGTTGTTGTTGTTATTGTAGTAAGTGTGATTGTGTGTGTGTATTCCATTGCAATATGTGGCGAAATGCAGACAGTGAAAATGGGTGAAGTGAGATGCTAGAAAGGAATGTGAAAAAAAATGCATCCCCCCCCTCCACACCTCGTAGGCAAAAAAATCTATTCAAACAACCAACTATAAACTCTTATAGCACACGTATATACAATATAAAATTCGATAACATACCTTGTGATTACCAATGCCAACACAATTATTAATCCATGGACAATGATGATCCATCTTAATAATACATCGTTTGCATATACTACAATGATGTGCACGAGGTGGCTTATAGGATTGACATCGTCGGCACATTCGCTTGCCACGTTCATGATATTCCAATTGACGACGTAAATCAGGATTGCGCTGTTGCTGTTGCTGCTGAAGCTGCATTGGCATAATTTGCCGAGGAGTGGTGCGCTGCTGTTGTTGGAGCAAATGATCGTCTCTGCCCCCTAAATTTGATTCTGATGAAGTATTATTTATTGCTCCTCCACCCCCCGTGACTGTTGCTGCAACTCCACCAGCAATGGCGATGGGAGATGCAAGTACCACGGCAGCAGCAGCAGCAGCAGCAGCAGTCCCCGTAGTAGTAGCCATTATTGCTGCATGTGCCAATCTTCCACCATGGTTGTTGTTGTTGTTATTATTACTATCACGTGCCATTGTTTCAATCATGGGTGACATCCCTCCTCTACCTCCCCCACCACTGATACCTCCACCTCCACTTCCTCCATCCATTATTCTATTACTACTATTATTATTCTTCGATGGTGATCGTTCACCCTTGATTAGCGTATCGAGCTCCTCATCTGTATAATCGACTCCTTCCACATCGAGATGATCCACGACATTCTCATTGTTGTTGTTGTCGTCGTCGTCATCATCATCGTCATCCGAGGGCGGTAATAACGGCAACGCATCCGGCGGTACCGCGCCAGGATTCGTCATCATGGCACGATGATGCGAATACATCGCCAAGCACGATATGGCGCAGAATACGCCCCCATTGACGTAACACGATGCGCTCAACGATCGATATCCATCGTCGTTCGTGCTCGATAGCCACGGCGGCAGCAGCACGAGGCAGTAGGCGTACATTCCGTACACGTGCAGCGCGTACGTTATGGCGGCGCAGATTAGACCGCAACAATCGACATTGAGCCAATGGACGTCGAACGGACGCGTGCCATATCGATTACGCTTTACCGTGGCCGTTGTTGCTGTTGTTGTTGCTGATGTGTCAGTAGTTGTGATGGTGGAGCCCGTGGGTAATACTGGTCCGTCAAGACTGGGCGACGCGGTGTCGCTCGACTGCTGCACTACCGCGGATGGACCTAGCGCCTTAATCATAACTCGCGAGGAGGGGGCGGTCATTTCAATATTAGCAGCGCCGCCCTCGTCGTCGTTGTTCAAATTATCGTCGTTGCGATTGTCATCGCCATCGAATGAGGACGACGATAATGATACGGTAGAAAATACACCTTCGTCTTCGTTGTTGTTGCCGACGGCGCCACCGCCGCCGCTCCTCGGCGGACGATTCTTTCGCTGCATGGTGAATCTACGCAGCGCGATGCGTTCGAAAAAAACGGACTTGGTTTGCTCGCGGGACCCCAAAAGCGCCTAAATCGCTTCTTATACGTCTATATAGACTCGATTAAGCCCTTATTAGGGTCCGCGAGCAATGCATGCCGGAACGAACTAGAGACGTGCCGCCCCCGCGTGGCATACCATGGTGAACAAACACATGTGAATAATGCTCGTCACACGTCACAAATTGACCAATGTCATCGCCCTTGTGACGTGGATTGTGTGTCTATTTTACATTTCTACATCTAGTGAGTTATCTAACAATAATAAACCAACAATTTGGTCGCGA
>Ga0247843_1003997_pt1 | contig 22776 bp, 13 predicted proteins | sample LaCruzMarch2017__FD_192420 | JGI IMG/M metagenome (GOLD analysis project Ga0247843, IMG submission 192420) | Freshwater microbial communities from meromictic Lake La Cruz, Castile-La Mancha, Spain - LaCruzMarch2017_8m | ecosystem: Environmental > Aquatic > Freshwater > Lake | place: Spain...
TTCGTCGAATCCATGGCTCTCCATCACCAGCATTGGCTCCAACGAAAACGCCAGCCCTCCCCTCATCCTGTGTCCAACTTGGAAACACACTCACTCTTCAGTCTCCGCCCATCGCGGATTCTGGCTGGCAGTTGAATCCTCCCCATGTAGCCGCCGATCTTACCATCGATTAAGGATTTCGACTGAATGCTTCGCTTCGCGCTTCAGAACGAGAGAACGAGTGCCCCAATCATCTCGTCCTTACCGGCCAACATCGGCAAGCTGAGGCTTTTTGCCAAAAAAAGTCATGGACCTCTGAACACTTTCCAGCGCATCGGTTTCCAAGGCTGGCAACAGCGGTGTTTTCAGACGGGGCGCTTGATCCGGTGAGTCAGATCAGAGTCTCCTCATAGCAACACCATGAATTTCTTGATGCCCACCTCAAGGCGCCCATCGCACTGGTTGCCAAGCCTGTCCCTGGTTTTGGTTTTTGCGTCGGCCCAAGTGATGACGAGAAGCCTCTTGGCTGATGGTCCATCGGACAATTCGTCTCAATCTGTTCGACGTGTACCACCGGTGGGGATCGCGATCTCAGAATCGATACAGCAAGAACTGAGTGCCGAGGCAAAGATGCTGGAAACCAATCTCTCCGAAGCTCGGTTACGCTGGTCCCGTAATCCACAGCAACTGAATCATTGGGCGGACATCGCAGTTTTCGCCAAGTCAGTGGACTGGTCGCTGCGCTATCAGGAGATCTTCAAGACCAACGAGGTGGATTTCGCCCGTTTGCAGTTGAAGACAGCTACCGAACGATTGCAGGCACTGGACAAGGGACAGGCTCCTTGGACGGATGTTCCTGGGCCCACGGTTGGCGGATATGTGTCCCGGATTGATGGATCCGTACAACCGTTCGGATTGGTGATCCCGCAAGGTTGGAGCCCCAACTCCGGCAGACAGTGGCGCCTTGATTTTTGGTTCCATGGACGGGGCGAGACACTGAGCGAACTGGCCTTCATCGCCGACAGAATGAGGAATGTCGGTGAATTCGCCCCTCCAGATGCGTTCGTCCTGCACCTCTACGGGCGCTATTGCAACGGCAGCCGATTCGCCGGAGAAACCGATTTCTGGGAGGCTTTCAAGGAGGTCCAACGGCGCTATCCAATTGATGAGAACCGCCTGATCGTTCGAGGGTTTTCGCTCGGTGGAGCATCTGCTTGGCACTTCGCCGTGCACCACGCAACCCGATGGGCCGCTGCCGCTCCCGGCGCCGGATTCAGCGAGACGGCCGAATTTCTCCGAGTCTTCCAACAGGAGCAACTCCGCCCCGCTGTGTGGGAACAGAAGCTTTGGCGACTGCATGACGCGACGGCAAATGCAGTGAATGTATCCATGGTCCCGCTCATCGCCTACAGCGGTGAAGAGGATCGCCAGATCCAGGCTGCAGACGCGATGCGATCTGCATTGCGGGCCGAGGGCATCGAGTTGACCCATCTGATCGGACCCAGGACAGGTCACAAATACGAGGCAGGGGCCAAGGCAGAACTGAATCGTCGATTGGATGCATTGGCGGCAGCAGGTCGCACCCGGGTGCCGCGTGAGGTTCGCATGGTGACCCATTCGCTGCGATACCCCCAGATGGCGTGGGTGACCGTCGACGCATTGACTGAACACTGGGAGCCAGGTCGCGTGATAGCGCAACTCCCGGATGGGGACAGGCTCCTTCGGGTCGAGTCCGACGGTGTGGAAGCTCTAACTCTTGAATTCGGCCCGGGCGATGCGCCATTTCCAGTCCACCAACCCGTTCGGGTGGCTTTCGCGGGAACGGACAACACGGTGATCCTGGAATCCACGCGACCCGGAACCGATCGTTCTTGGAAGGCCAGCTTCCACCGCAAAAACGGGGTCTGGAGGACGGGTCCAGATCTGACAGCAGGGCTGCGCAAACGTCACGGACTCCAAGGGCCCATCGACGACGCCTTCATGGATTCTTTCATGATGGTGCTACCAACTGGAACACCACTGAACACCGCCGCCGGCAATTGGGTGACAAGCGAGTCAGCCCGAGCCATCGAACATTGGCGGCGTCACTATCGCGGTGATGCCCGACAGAAGTCCGACAAGGATGTCTCGGAAGCGGATATCCGCGATCACAACCTCGTTCTGTGGGGAGACCCTTCGAGCAACCAACTGCTCGCCAAACTGGCCCCGTCACTCCCCATTCGGTGGGAAAAGGATCGAATCGTGGTGGGAGGCCAATCCTTTGCCACCGACACCCACGTTCCGATCCTCATATTCCCAAACCCCTTGAATCCCACACGCTATGTCGTGCTGAACAGCGGGTTCACCTTCAGGGACTACGACTATCTCAACAATGCACGACAAACCCCAAAGCTTCCGGACTGGGCCATCATCGATCTTCGGCAGCAGCCCAATGCCCGAACCCCGGGCAGAATTTCCGCCGCAGGGTTCTTTGATGAACGTTGGGAACTGCGCTGACCTCAAAAGATCCTAAGGAAAGCTTCAGAGGAGAGTCTTGGCCTTGGCTAGGGCCTCCTCGAGTCGGGAAACATCCTTACCACCACCACGAGCCCCATCCGGACGCCCTCCACCCTTACCACCAATGATCGGGGCAATGGCCTGAATGAGCTTGCCAGCCTGGACTTTGGCAGTGAACTCCGGAGTCACTGCGGAAACCAAGGCGACGGCGCCGGCCGAATGACCTCCCAAAAGGATGACGCCATTGAACTGGGACTTCAGCACATCCACCACGGTCTGAAGGGTTTCGCCATCGGCCTCGCCCAGATTCGCGATCAACGCCGGGACACCATTCAGCGTCTCGGACTTGGCCAACAAGTCCCGAGCCTTGCCAACCGCCTCCCGCTGGGAGGCGGCCTTGAGGGATTTCTCCAACTCGCGACTATGCGCCAAGAGCCCCTCTAGCTTTTTCTCCAGTTCACCCAGAGGGCTGTTGAGTTTGGTGGCCAATGAGCGGATCAGAGTCTCGTCGACACGCGATTTTTCGAGGGAGGGCATCCCGGCGATGGCCTCAATACGACGGACTCCGGCGGCTACCGCCGATTCGCCCAAGATGCGGAACATTCCGACTTCACCCGTGGCTCGGGTATGTGTTCCGCCGCAGAGCTCCATGGAATACCCGTTGAGCTGGGCGGCCTGTCCGCCGATTTGCACGACACGAACGATGTCGCCGTATTTATCACCGAAGAACTGGAGCACATCCTTGCGATTTTTGACCTCGGCATGAGGAACCTCGACCCACCCCACGTGAGCGTTCTCCAGAATGCGCTCATTGACCAGCCGTTCGATGTCGATCACCTGCTGAGGGGTCAGAGGGGCACTGTTGAAGTCGAAGGTCAGCTTCTCCGGAGTGACGTTGGAACCTTTCTGCGAGGCTTCTTTGCTGGCCACTTCATGAATTGCCCAATGCAGCAGGTGAGTCACCGTATGGTGACGCTCGATGGCTCGCCGACGGTCCGCATCGACGCGGAGGCTCACCGATGAACCAACCAACGGAGCATCACCACCTTCAATGAAATGCAGCCAGACGTTGCCGGATTTCTGGGTGCTGGCGATGCGCCAGAGATGCCCGGATCCAATGATCTCGCCGGTGTCACCCACTTGCCCGCCCATCTCTGCGTAGCAGGCGGAGGCATCGAGGATGATGGCGGTTTTGTCTTTCAACTCGACCACTTCCAAAACCTGGGCCCCGATCTCCAATGCGTCGTACCCGAGGAACCGCGTCGCAGACTTGGTCTCAATCTGTGAGAGTTCGATGACCTGCTTTTTCTGAGAGGCTCGAGCACGGGCTCGCTGCACCTCCATCAGTTCTTCGAAACCCACCTTGTCCACCGACAGTCCGCGCTCGCGGGCCATGAGTTCGGTGAGGTCCAGTGGGAAACCTTGCTCATCGTACAACCGGAAGGCGAACGCGCCCGAGATCTGCGAGGAGGCGGCCTGTGATGATTCCTTTTCGAACAACTCGATGCCTCGATCCAAAGTGCGATTGAAGGCCTCTTCCTCGAGACGCAGGACATCCTTCACCTGCTGCTTGCGGGTGCGGATCTCCGGAAACACATCGCCCATGGTCCGGGCCAACACGTCGACAAGCTTGTAGAAGAACGGCTCGTGGAACCCCAGCGTACGCCCATAGCGCACCGCGCGGCGCAGGATGCGACGCAGGACATAATTGCGGTCGCTGTTGCCCGGTTGGATGCCATCGGCGATGGCAAAACTCAGAGTTCGAATGTGGTCGGCGATGACCCGGAAGGCCACGTCCACCTTCTCTTGCTCGGTGTCTCCGGTGCTGCCCTGCTTCGGCAACGTAGAACCGTATTTCTGGCCACTGAGCTGTTCTATCTCGTCGAAGATCGGTCGGAAGATATCGGTCTCGTAGTTCGAGATCCTCGCGTTCTGGAAATCCGTGAGTCCTCGGGTGCCTTGAATGATCGAAGTCACCCGTTCGAAGCCCATGCCCGTGTCGACGTGCTGCGCCGGCAGCGGTGTGAAGGTGCCATCTGGATTGGCGTTGTACTGGATGAACACATTGTTCCAGATCTCGATGCATCGAGCGTCCGAACCGTTGACCAGCTTGGCCCCCTCGGCCTGCTCCTCGAACGATGTTTCACGAGCGCCCGGACGCAGATCGACATGAATCTCCGTGCAGGGGCCGCAAGGACCGGTTTCGCCCATCATCCAGAAGTTGTCCTTCTTGCCGCCGTTGACGATGTGGATTTCCGGATCCAAACAGACCGACCTGAACTTTGCGGCCCACAATTCCCAAGCTTCTTGATCGCGCTCTGCGGGATCCTTCTTGGCCGCATTGGGCTGATATATTGTGGCGTAGACCCGCTGCGGCGGAAACTTCCAGACCTCGATCACCAACTCCCAGGCCCAATCGATGGCGTCCTTCTTGAAGTAGTCGCCGAAGGACCAATTCCCCAGCATCTCGAAAAAGGTATGGTGATAGGTGTCCAGGCCGACGTCGTCCAAATCATTGTGTTTGCCACCGGCGCGGATGCACTTCTGGGTGTCAGCGGCCCGGGTATCGAGTGCCGGCACCGAACCGGCCCACTTGGAGACATCGGCTTTTCGTTCGCCCAAGAAAATCGGAACGAACTGATTCATGCCGGCATTGGTGAACAGCAGGTTGGGGCTGTCCGGCAATAGGCTGGAACTAGGAACGATCGTGTGCTGCTTGGAATGAAAGAAGTCCAAGAACGACTGGCGGATCTGGGCGGACGTCATGATATGCAGATCGGGGATTTTAAAACGCCCCGGAAACAGGCCCCGAAGGTTAAAGATCGGCAGGAAAATAGGAAGAACCCTGTTTGAGCCGCTGTTGCGCACCGCGCGGCGTGCGCCGAATGGTATCGCCCTGGGATTCCAACCCACTGTAAAGAGCGGCATCGATCGCTACTGGAGTCTCCCCAAATGGCTCAAGACCTAGAATCGGACGACCGATATCCCCCCACAATCAACAGGTGCCCACCGCCAAACAATCCAAAGGTCTAATCCTTCTGGTCGATGACGACATCAACCTGCGCGGCATCCTGCATCGATTCCTCGAACGATCAGGATACTCGGTCGTGACGGCGGGCAACGGTCGGGAAGCTTTGGAACTGGTGGAGAACCATCGGGTTGGCTTATTGCTCACCGACCTGATGATGCCTGAAATTTCCGGGTTCGAGCTTATACGCACTCTGCGGCACGACCACCCGTCACTGCCGATCATCGCGATGTCGGCAGATGCGGACCTGCGAAACGATCGTTCCCTGGAATTAGCAACCGAGGCGGGTGCACACGTGGTCTTGGAAAAACCGTTCGCCATGAGCCGGCTGATCCGAGAGCTTCAGGGCCTTCTGGCAGCCCCTGAAGGTCAGTGAGGAGCGCCAGTCGCTGCATGACTGGATTACAAATCTCGTTTTTTTCGCTCACAGCCGCCGTTGTCTGTGGATGCGGCTCACTCAGCGGACCCGCTGTGACCTACACAGCAGCCCGGGTCAGCGGCCGAGTCTCTGATTCGGTCACTGGTAAGCCTGTCCCCAATGCCATGGTCGGGCGAACTCTCTGGACCCACCGCCGTGGCACAGGCGGTTTCCTGAAGGCAGCCGAAGAACAGGTCTTGCGACAAGATTTCGCGGTCAGTGATTCTGATGGACGCTTCGTTCTTCCGGAACAGCGGGTGGCCCTGCTGCTTTCTCTGGGAGAAACCCGTCCCAATCTGCGACTTGCAGTGAGTCATTCACGGCACTCCTCCTGGACGACGAACTACCCCGTCTCGGCACTGGAAAAAGACCCCAGTCGGCCCAGTCTGAATGCCGGCAACATTTTTCTAACCCCCCGCAAACCCTGACTGGTTCCTAAATAGCAGTTTCCTGCGGCCGTCATTGATCATTGATCAACCAGAGCTCGTCGTGGTGAAAAGAGCCTGTCCCTAAAGGCCCATGTCCCTAAATAAACGCCCAAGAAAAAACTCTGACGATCCGGCCCGACCTTCTCTATCGTGCCGGCTCGACCGTTCCATCGCGCGACAGTCTTTCCCTCATTCCGCCTTCCCACCAATAGCCTGTCCCCAATTATCACCAATCATCATGAACCTGCGAAGATACGTACGTTGCATCCTGATTGTTGTATTTGGAGCAGGCTGTTTTTTGACTTCCAGAACGTCAGTAGCTGGCACCCCGACCCAACGCCCCAATGTGGTCCTCATTCTGGCGGATGATTTGGGGTTCTCCGATCTCGGGTGTTACGGAGGCGAAATCCCAACACCCCACCTCGACGCCCTCGCCTCGGGCGGACTTCGCTACACCCAGTTTTACAATACGGCTCGCTGTTGGCCCTCCCGCGCCGCCGCCCTGACCGGGTTCTACGCGCAGCAGGTGCGACGCGATACCGTCCCCGGCGTCCCGAGCGGCACCAACGGAAAACGCCCATCCTGGGCCAAACTCCTGCCCGAATACCTCAAGGACTTGGGCTATCGCTCCTACCATTCCGGGAAATGGCATGTCGATGGCAAGCCGCTGGCCAATGGATTTGAGCACTCCTATCGATTGGATGATCACGACCGGTATTTCGCTCCCCGGTTCCATTCGGAAGAGGACGTCGCCCTGGAGCCTGTCCCTACCAACTCAAATTACTACGCCACCACCGCGATCGCTGACCACGCGATCCGGTGCCTAAAAGAACATGCAACCCGGTTCCAAGATCGGCCGTTCTTCAGTTTCGTGGCGTTTACGGCGCCGCATTTTCCAGTTCAGGCCCCGGCCAGTGACGTGGAACGCCATCGCAATCGCTACCTGAGCGGATGGGATCAACTCCGGGAGGAACGCGGGAATCGAATCCAATCATCCGGCGTGGTCTTCGGAACATTGCCGCCGATGGAACGCGAAATCGGGCCGCCCTACGACTTTCCCGATGCCCTGAAATCTCTGGGAGCCAACGAGGTGAACCGGCCACTGCCGTGGGCGGAACTGTCCAGCAGCCAGCGCCGTTTCCAGGCCGACAAAATGGCGGTCCACGCAGCCATGGTGGATCGGATGGATCAGGAAATCGGCCGGATCGTCCGCCAACTCCAGACCATGGGCCACTTCGACGACACGTTGCTGTTGTTCCTTTCGGATAATGGTGCCAGCGCCGAGATGATGGTGCGCGGTGACGGACATCAATCCGATGCCTTGTGCGGAACCGGGGCGACGTTTCTCAGCATCGGCCCTGGTTGGTCCTCTTTGGCCAACACACCGTTTCGCCGTCACAAGACCTGGGTGCACGAAGGGGGCATCGCCACGCCATTCATCGTGCACTGGCCAAGGGGCATCGGCCAACGGGGCACGTTGCGAAAGACGCCGGGCCATCTCATTGATCTGGTCCCCACGGTTCTGGAATTGGCCGGAGGAAACTGGCCAGAAAAGGATCACCCCCCCGAAATGCCGAAGCCGCCCGGCCTCAGCCTGGTCCGGACCTTTGCTCAAGACACCGATCTGAAGCGGGAAGCCCTCTGGTGGCAACATGAGGGTAATCGAGCCCTTCGACAGGGGGATTGGAAGATCGTGGCCTCCGGCACGAACAGCGCTTGGGAACTCTACAACCTCGGTCGGGATCGGTCTGAAACGATCAATCTGGCCTCCAAACATCCCGAACAGGTTCTGGCCATGGCCGCGCGGTGGGAGTCCATGACGGCATCGCATGCGGCCACGGCAAAGGCCCGCCCCAACGCTTCCTCGCTGTTTCCAGAATGGAAACATTCCGCCTCTCTGTTTGTCCTCACGACACCGGATGGTGCCCACCTTCCGGATGGGGTCACGCTGGAGTCTTTCCCCCTCCTCGTCCGCCTCAGCCGCGACGACTTGGACTTCTCACAAGCCTGTCCCCATGGGGAGGACCTGCGCTTTTCAACACCCGAGGGACAGGCTCTGCCTTTCGAAATCGAATCCTGGGACACCGACAACGGTTCCGCTGCCATTTGGGTGCTGATTCCCCAGATCCGCGGCAACCAGCGGCAAGAACTCCGCGTCCACTGGGGAAATCCGACCGCCAAAACCGCCTCTAGCGGCTCTCAGGTCTTCAACCCATCCCATGGGTATATCGGAACCTGGCACCTCGGAGAGTCGATCCAGGACACCACTGAAACTTTGGTTTCCGAAAACCGTGGAACCACCCCCATGCCCGGGGTCATCGGAACCGCCCGACGCTTCAAGGAAGGCCAAGGCGTCTTTGGAGGCGACACCTCCAACCGCTATCCTGCCGGCGCTGGCCCGCACACCTCGCAAGCGTGGTTCCGGGCGGATCAACCCAACGGCCGGATCCTCGCCTGGGGCAATGAACACGCCCAAGGCAAGGTGGTCCTCCACTACACCAGCCCTCCTCAGGTCCGGTTGGACTGCTATTTTTCTGGAGCCAACGTCGCAACCCAGAATCCGGTTCCCGCCCATCAATGGAACCATGTCGTCCACACCTGGGAAGCCGGTGAATCCAAGGTCTACATCAATGGAATCCTGGATGGCGTGTCGCGGACACCGAGAGCTCCATTGAACTTACGACAACCCGCCCGGTTGTGGATTGGCGGTTGGTACGACCACTTCGATTTTGAGGGCGTTATCGATGAAGTTCGCGTTTCAAACCGGGTTCGCAGCCCTGATTGGATCCGATTGGAATATGAGAATCAAAAGCCGTTACAAACCGTCGTCGGACCCATCGTTCAACCCGGTCGCAATTTCAAAGTCACTCTGGATGTAACGTCCGAAACCTCCAAGGGACAGGCTACCTCCAAGGGACAGGCTACCTCCAAGGGACAGGCTCCGGTTGTCTTCAAGGGACAGGCTCCGGTTCCGGTTGTCTTGGAGGAGGGACAGGCTCTGGGGTTGATGGCACAGGCCGGTGGGGCACAGCGGGTTTGGTGGACTCGGCAGGATGCTGCAGGGGCACCGGTGGTGGTGGCGGTGAACCAGTTCCGTTACAAGCTCGAGGCAGGTCGGGTTTCAGGGGACTCGTCAGTAACCCAGACTTTCCATGCGGCCTACCCAGAAGGAATTCGCCAGCAGGAGATCCCTGTGACCATCCGGGAGGCCATCCCGGATCCGGAGTTCTCACTCAAGGCACCCCGTCGCTGGGACGGGCGCAGTCCGCTGTTATTAAAAGCCCAAATGAAATCGAACGAAGAGGCTCTCGTCGCGGCCGGAGCTTCAAAAATGAAGGTGACTTGGTCCGCGGAGCCACTGGCCACAGTTCGGGAAATCCGAGGCCATGACCTCATCCTGAAACGGGCACTTCATGGGGGCCATCTGACGGTGGCCGCCACGCTCGACAATGGCGGTACGCCGATCCGCAAATCAGTAACGTTAACGGTTCAGCCCCCGAGCCATGACGGATGGGTGCAGCGATCACCCGAATCCGCGGAGTTGCCGCAAGACAACCACTTCTACGCCCGAAACAACCGCAATGAGGGAACGCTGGTTGCGACGGGCTCCATCCAAGAACCCGCCGAAGCGGTGGTGGTTCGATTGTTTGCCCAGGATACGTCGGGGGCGGGGATTGGGGACAGGCTCGTGATGCAGCGCCAAGAACGGTTGAAGGCGGATCGTTCCTTCCGCTTTGATCTGCCCCTGAAACCCGGGCTCATCCAATACCGCTTCGAATTAGTTCGTCTCCATGAGGGCCGCGAGACACGAGTGCATTCGGCCACCAATATCGCCTGTGGAGACGCCTACCTCATCGATGGGCAATCCAATGCTGTCGCCACGGATTGGGGCCCGGACAAACCCGACTTCCGCAGCAATTGGATTCGATCCTTCGGCAGTATGGGCCATGAACCCGCCGAAATAGCTTCCTGGGGCACGGCCGTCCATCGCGGGCGGGACAACGAACGCCATCAGGTGGGTTATTGGGCCATGGAATTGGGCCGCCATCTGGTCGAAACCCACCAGATCCCCGTTTGCTTGCTCAATGGAGCCGTGGGCGGTAGCCGTATTGATCAACACCAACGCAACCCGACCCATCCAACGGACCCGGCCACCATCTATGGCCGCTTACTGGCCCGAGCGCGCGCCGCGAGGCTGACCCACGGCATCCGAGCCGTGATTTGGCATCAGGGCGAAAACGACCAAGGCGCTGACGGCCCCAGTGGCGGCTACGGCTGGGAAACGTACCGATCGCTCTTCATCGACCTCGCCGCGGCCTGGGCCACCGATTACCCGAACCTGCGCCACCACTACGCCTTCCAGATCTGGCCCAAGGCCTGTTCCATGGGCACCGATGGATCGGACAATCGACTTCGGGAGGTGCAGCGCAATCTCCCCTCGGCCGTGTCGCAACTGACGGTGATGTCCACTCTGGGCATCCAACCTCCCGGGGGATGCCACTATCCGGCCCAAGGCTATGCCGAGATGGCACGCCTCATCGCCCCGTTGATCGATCGCGATCTGCATGGGCTGGAACCCAAGAAATCCATCACGGCTCCCCATTTGTTGCGGGCCTCCTACCCAGATTCAAACCGGTCCACGGTGATGTTGGAGTTCGACCAACCCGTGCGCTGGGACCCCGCTCTGGTCCGCGATTTCTGGCTCGATGGCAGCAAGGATCGCATCGCCTCCGGAAGGACCGACGGCAACCGGTTGATCCTGACCTTGGACAAACCTCACGAGGCTAAAACGATCACCTACCTCGACAGCGCGTCTTGGGATCCGGGACGCCTGCTGCGCGGCCTCAATGGCATCGCCGCCCTGACCTTCTGCGAGGTGCCGCTGGAAAGCCCGAAAGCGGCCCTCGAGAAAAAGAGGTCTCGCTGATTCGTCCGAGCCCCAAGGCAGTGTCCAATCCAATCGCTGGGCCCGTCCAAAGTGGCCCCCAGCGTTGAATGGGTCGTTTCAGGCCAAAGACGTCATCGAAGAGACCTTCGCCTTCACCGCCGCATCCATCTGGATGATCGGCGGCCAAGGGCGATCGAATCCTTCGCCCGCCAACTTGCGCGTGGCGTCGAACCCCATTTTGCCGCCCATGCCGATGTGCGAGGTCGCATGGTCGAGCACATCGGACGGCCCACGCGTCAGCAAGGTATCGCGCTGCGGATCGGTGTCGGCGAAGAGGTGGAAGAGCACCTCGCGGGTATCGTGAACATTCACCTCGGCATCCACCACGATGATGTACTTCGAGAACATCATCTGCCCCATGCCCCAGAGGCCGTGCATGATCTTGTAGGCCTGCATGGGGTAGGTCTTGCGGATGCTCACCACCACCAAGTTGTGGAAGGTGCCTTCCGCCGGCAGGGAGATGTCCACAATCTCCGGGAAGTTCATCTGGAAGATTGGCAAGAAGAGCTTCACCGACGCGGCTCCGATGTAGAAATCTTCCATCGGCGGAATGCCCACGATGGTGGCCGGATACACCGCATCCTTGCGATGGGTGATGGCCGTGACATGGAACACGGGATACGGCTCGGGCAGCGTGTAGTATCCGGTATGATCGCCGAAGGGACCTTCCATTCGCAGGGGTTCGATCGGATCCACATACCCCTCGATGACGAAGTCTGCATTGGCGGGAACCTCGAGGTCGTTGGTCTCGCACTTGACCAGTTCGACGGCCTTTTTGCGCAAATACCCGGCCAACAGAAATTCATCCAAGCCATCGGGCAACGGGGCTGTGGCGGCGAAGGGGAACATGGGATCGCCACCGAGAAAGATGGCGACGGGCATGCGTTGACCGGTCTCGTAATAACGACGGCCATGACGCGCAGCGACCTTTTGCAACTGCCAGTGCACACCGGTCGTCCGGTCGTCGTAAACCTGGATCCGGTACATGCCTAGATTGCGGGCCCCCGTGTCCGGATCTTGCGTCACCACGCACGGCAACGTGATGAAGCGTCCCCCATCGAGCGGCCAGCACTTGAGGATGGGCAGATCGGCCAGCGTCGGCGGCAACGGATCTGTTCCCTTCCGCCAGTCGGGCGCATCGGGCCAGGCCTCCCTGCGGCTGGTTGGGGCATCAAATCGATGGATGACCTCCTTGCAAGGGCCGCTCTTCACCGTCTTGGGTTTCGCATGGCGTAAATCCAAGGCCAGCGACAGGAGCCGCAACGCCTCTTTCATGGAGGCCGGCGGGCGGGCCTTCATGAGTCCACCCAATTCAGCGGCCACGTCGTCCACCGAAGCGGCATTCATGCTCATGGCCATGCGCTTCCAGGAACCGAGCGTGTTGATGGCCACCGGGAAGGGAGAAACAACACCCCGGACCGTGGGTTTCTCGAAGAGCAACGCCTTGCCGCCGCCCGGTTTCTTCATTTCACGGTCGGCGATCTCCGTGATCTCCAACTCCGTCGCGACGGGATGCGAAATACGGATCAACTCACCCGCTTTTTCGAGCAACTCGACCCAGTCCCGGAACGATTCAAACGCCATGCTGGCCCGACGGTACGGCCCGCGGGCAATCCCGCAACGCTGGGATCGTCGAAAGGTCCTTCTCCCCGCTAGCCCCTTCTCACGGTGCTGCCGATGAGGGTTTGGAGCCTGCCGCAGCGCGAGTGTTCGACTTCTGCAGAAAGGTCTTCAATTCCTCGCGAGTCACCTCGCCATTGCCATCCGCGTCGGCCGCCTTGAACTGGGACGGTGAAGGCGATTCATCGAGCGTGATCCGGCCATCGTGGTTTCGATCCAGGGCATCAAAGGCCTTGGATCTTCCTCGACGCCCCGCAGTAGGACGCGGATCCGCCGGCGTTCCGGGAGGCACCTCGGGCAGGTAATATTCGATGTAGCCGAGCATCATCTCCTCATCGGTCTGCTCACCCCACTGCACTCGGCGGGTCGGGTCGGGATTGGCCGGATTGCCGGCGCTGTTGTCGTAGCGGGCGGTACCCTTCAGAACACTGCCGGCCGGCAAGTCGATGTGCTCCGACAATCGGTAGAGCAACTGCCAATTGAAATCATAACGCGGAACATCCAGGAGGGTCTTGGGCGCGCTCCCAGGCAGTTCGAGTTCATACCGGTAGGCCTTCCCGCGGACATGCATGTGCGGCATGAAGGACATCAAGCGTGCGGACTGAGGCACCGGGAGCTGCCCCTCCACCTTGAAGTCCGGATCGCCGGGCGGAATGTCGATGGCGCCGGCGATGGCACTGACACGCACCTCATGCTTTGGTGGTGTCTTGGAGAACTTCAGTCCCAGGGCGCTTTGGTCGCGCGTCGCCTTGCCCTTGGGAGTGTAATGCAGTTGGAAGTGCAGCGTGGATCCGGCCGGGATGAATTTGGCCCATCCCTCCGGATACGAGACCGCCTGATAGCCCGGAGCGTAGGCGGCGAGGTAATTGCTCGTCCCGTCGATGCGGCGGTTCTTCTGGGGTTTCCCGTCCTTATCCGGCGGCAACACGTACACCAGGACATGGTGGACCACATCCCGTGCCGACGGGCGAATTTCCCACCCCTGAACCCATCGATCACTGTCGAAATCCGTGGGCACCTCGATATTGACGTAGGGCATGACGCCCGAAGCGGCCACATCCACCGGTTCCGGAATCCGGACGATCGCATCGGGCTCGCCCAACTGCCATTCGGAGGGGTAGGTTTGAGGTTTGGGAGCGTGGGCGGCTTTCCCTTCAGGCCGGCCCCGGTCCATCCAGGCCAACAAATCCGCCTTATCGGCGGCCGGGAGGCTGCGGTCGTTCAGCCAGGGGCTCGAGCCGTGAGTCGGCGGTGCGGCAAACCACGGTGGCATGACCCCTTGAGTCACCTGCTTGCGGACCATGCCGACATGCGCGGCCACCTCGGCGGGAGTGGTCAACGCAAACGGAGCGATGCCTCCCTCGCGGTGACACGGCACACACGATTGCTGCAAGATCCGGGAAATCCGGTTGTGGTAGGTCACCGGCTGGGAAATAGCCACGGGAGCTGCTGATTCGAGCGCGCAACCCGGAACACGAGTACAGGCCGTTTCGACTCCGTTGCCAGCGAGAACCGACTCGAGCGCAGACACCAGATACCGTTGGTTGGGCGCAGCTTTGGAATAGCCCAGGCCATACTGATCATCCACGGCACCCCGGAATTGAACCGTGCGGGCGGCATCCAAAACGAAAACCTCCGCGGTCGATCGCATACCGAGAGCCTTAGCGATCTCTCCCCGCTCATCGCGAACGTAGGGACCTTGAACTCCCTGATCCCGAATCCATTGCCGCACGGCTGTCTTGGAATCCGTCGCCACAGGATTGATCCAAACAAACCGCACTCCCCGGCTGGCATACTCCTTCTCGAGTGCAGCCAAAGTCGGACCATAGCGCCCGGAAACCGGACAACTGGAGCTGGTCACGGCGATCACCACCGCGCGGGCATCTCGGGTCAGCTTGGACAACGACGACCGCGACCCAGATTCCGGGCGAATATCCAGATCAGGAACCCATCGACCCACACCCCACTCCGAGGCCAATGCCGGCGTTGGTGCTTCTTGAAGGGGATGCGCATCGGCCATCAGTGGAGTGCCACCCCAGGCACCCACCAGCCAACCACCTACCCCAGCGACCCAAAGCACAGAACGAACAGAACGCATCATTGACATTACACTGCCCCGAAATCCGCACGGGGACAACCACCCGAGGTGTGACATCTGAGGCTCCAAGAAAAAGATCAGGAAAAACATCTCCAGATTCGCCGCCGTCAAAGACCGAACCATCGTCAACACCCGCCTCTACCGGTTCGTCACCCCTTGAGACTCCACGGCCGAAATACGGGTTGAAGCGCGGAATCCAAAAACACCTCTTGCCAAATCATCCGGTTCTGGCGCACCTTCATTCCGTCAATGCGAGTGTAGCTCAGTCTGGTAGAGCGTCACCTTGCCAAGGTGAATGTCGAGGGTTCGAATCCCTTCACTCGCTCCAGCTTTCCAGAAAAAGACCGGCCTAATCCGCCGGTCTTTTATTTTTTGAGTGCGTCGTGGAGTCGATCGGACACCTGGGGTTCCTCCTTGCGGTGCCCCCTCCAAACAGCGTTTCGTTTGCCCGCGGTGAATCAGGACTCCTTGCTGTCTTCGCTCGCCCGTGTTGTACGCGGGTTGTCCTGCCTTTTCTGGGGTCTGCCCCTGGCCTTGCTCGCCTGCACCCGAACCGCTCTCGGCGATCTCTGGTCGCAGTTCGGTCTGGGCCTTCCCGTGGCCGCCTGCGGTTTGGTTTGGTTCGGATTGAAGCAATTGGAACAATTCCAGACTCAGGAACGGGTCTGGGTGCGTTCAGTGCATCGGGCCGAATTGCTGGCCCTGCTCAATCTAGCCCTTTCACCCTTCACTTGGTGGTGGAGCCGGAGTCCGGACGTTGCTCTGTTCGGCGCCAGCGTCCTGCTGCTGCTCTTTTCCGGACTGGCATTCCTCCTGACCTTGAACCATGCGCTGCGACGATTGGCCGCACTGCTCCCCGACGAAACCTTGCGCTCAGACATGCGGCTCTTCACGACGGTCAACACCACCTTGCTGAGCACCCTGTCGGTCTTCGCCGCCGCGTGGACCCTGGCACGTGAATTTCCCATCCTCCCGAATCACCTCCAAGACATCGTCGAGGTCTTGGAACAAGCCCGGGTGTTCCTAGTGGTCGCCCTCGGACTCCCACCGGTGGCTTTGACCATGACCTTGGTTTGGAAAGCCAAGGAAGCCATCGTCACCGATGTCTACCGGGTGAATCACCCGGCCCGAGCCGTCTGATTCCCGGGGCACAACAATCCTCCCAGATCCTCCCAGATTTGCTCCCGACCCTCTGGGCCGCTTATCGCCCGGCCAAGGTCTTCGGGATGTAGCCGATCGAGGTCTGGATCGCGTGCGTGCATGAGCAACCCGCACTGGTTTCAGGCGCTAGCAGCATGCCGCCTGCCGGGATCATGCTGAGCCAGCAACCCGAACGAATGCCCTCGAACTGGGTCCGTTTGTTCGATTCCAAATCCCACATGCCATGGAAGTGATGGCGGAAGAAGATCGCATTGCGACCCGCCGACATGACTCCACACCCGCGCCGCTCCGGCAGGTCCTTCCGAACCAAGTCCCCTGAGTTGAGCTTGAAAGCCCGTTGATCGGAATAATAGGTGTCGCCGATGACCACCGGATGCTGGAGATGCCCGCTGTGATGTCCCTTGTCTTCCTTGTGGGATTCCGACCACAGGACGCGGCCACCGATGGCGCTGATAATGTCGTCGCCGGTGTCTTGATTCCCCCGAGGGGACGGAGCGTTGAAAGCGAAGGTGTGGAAATTCTTGGAGGCGTCGGTGCCGGTCACTACGACCGTGTTCTTCCCGTAGACCAAGTAGGTCATGAACTTGCAGGCGCTGAAATCATGGGTCTTCTGCCAGAGTTTCTTGCCGGTCTTCAAATCCAGGGCCACCAACCATTGATCGGTCAGGATGTTGGGGTTCTGCCGGGCAAAGGGCGCTGAGATAGCCTCCGGGTTTCGGCTCTCGAGGAAGAAGAGCATTCCGTCACCCAGGGTGATTGTGGAGTTGAGAACGGCTCCGCCCGAGTACTGCCAAACGGGTTTGCCCGTCTCCGGATCTGTGGCGAACAACAAATCGCTGGTCACGCGGGCGATTTGGTCGGCGGCATATTCCTCGTACCACTCGCCGTCATCCCCCAGATAGGCCGATCCCGGCTTCACTCGACTCCCGATCAGCAGACCACCCTCGGCGGCCACGTAACCCCAGTCACGGGCTTCCTCACCGGCGACCGGAACCGAGTAGCGACGAGACCGCGCGCCGGTCTGGGCATCAATTCCCAAGCAATGACGCCCGTGGGCCACGAAGAGCCTGTCCCCGGCGGCCGTCATGTTGGAACTGTCGCGAGTGACATTGGCCCGGCGGACTTCCGGACAGGAGAACGACCACAGGATCGCGCCGTTGTAGGCATCCAACCCGAAGAGGATGCGGTCGCCTTGGATCATCAGACGCCCATTGACGCTCAAAGGGGCCGGGTTGCGATTGCCGCGGTCAGGCATCGGTCGGGGCCCCGGGTCGCCCCACCAGGCCACCTGCAACTCACCCCGGACCAAGTCATCCTGACTGCAGGAGGAATTGTCGGACCCGCCGTATTGATGTGCCCAATCGCCCGCACCCACCAGACGACCCCGAACCCATCGGTGCCAATCGCCCCCGCCCGCCACCGAAGTCCACTGAGCCATGTCAGAACCCTTCGTCCAACGGGCCCACGCCTCGGATTGGTCGGCCGGCACCTCGGCCATAAATGCCCCGCCCACGGGCCGCAACAATCGGTGCACTTCGGCCGCCGGAACTTCCGGAGTCCGTCCTGAAGCCACGACAATCAGGTTGGCAGTCAGGCCGCCAAAGGGCAGTTGCGCGGATTCCGATTGCATCACCGTCGCTCGGACACCGTAGATCCCCGCCTCGTCCAAACGCGCGCGCAGGCGCTGGATCAACGCGGCATCCTTCTCCAACAAGACCACTTCCAGGTCGCTTTGCCGGACGAGTTCGATGGCCAGATCAGCATCGGTTGACCCAAAAATCAGCGCATACCCCTGGCGCACTCCGGAGGCCTGAATCACCTGTGCGGCACGGGAGGCCGCCGGCGTCTTGAGCGAGGCTGCTGGCTGGGCCGGGCGATAGTAAAACGACGAGTCGAAGAGATAACGGCGGCTAGTCACCGGACGCCCCTCGCGATCCGGGAAAATCAACCGGTAGTGGTACTCCCGATCGGGCAAGAGTCCGGTGAGTGTCACTGAATGGTTGCGCGCATGGCCCGCGCCCCATCGGCGTCGTGTGCCATCCGGCATGTCCAATTCCAATGCGGTTGGTTCGTCAATCAGGGTCTCCCAGACCACGTTCACCGTCGTCCGGTCCACCCAATCGATGAACGGACCGAAATCCGGCCTGGCGAAGACCGGCTCGGGTGCCGGTTCCGGAAACAGGCGTTTCCGGGCCTCGTAGTGAGACAGCAATTCCGCCGAGGGCACGGCGCGACGGAACAGGCCCACCTCATGCAAGGCGCCGCTCAAACGGAAGTGATCATCGTCGTCCTGATACGCCCCGATGACCATGGGGCCGGATGGCGCATACAAAATGGGACCCGACTGATCACGACTGGTCGCCACCACCGCGCCATCGACCACCAGGCGCATCTCGGCGCCGTCATACACTCCAGCGACATGATACCACCGGTTGGTCTGGAACGCGGTCGGAGCAGACAGAAGAGTGAGGCGTTTGCCGCCTTCGGAGGCGAGGGCGAACGCGAATTTGGATTCGACGAATCCCAGCACCCAACCGCGCTCGAAGTCGCCATTGTCCTGAACCTGTCCGATGAACCCGCCCCACGGAGTGACACGGTCCACGCGGACCCAGGCTTCGGCCGTCATGTCGCGCTCGGGCAGCAGCGCCCGATCCGGCGCATTGGCCACCACGATGCGTTCGTCGCGGCCCGGAAGCTCGATCCGCGGCGGACCGGGATCCTTCACCAGTCTGGGTTTGCCCACGAAGGTCAACTCCTTGCCGACGGGCGATCGCATGCCCGCGTTCTGTGCCCACTCCGGGGCGAAGACCCAGCGCCCGATGCGGCCGGTTTCCTGGGCGCACAAACTCAGTGCGGTGGAGAGAAGTACGGAGACGCCGAGGCGAATCAAAGAAGCGGAATTCATGGCCGGGAAGAGGTCGAAGCGTTGGAAGATGCAGAAGGTTCCGAGGCACTCGGAGAGCGAAGACACAAAACGGCACCGCGATCGGTGCTGACAAACACCGCGTCATCGGCCGCGGCCAACCCGTAGGCGATGCCGGGCACCGGGAGTTTCCATCCCAGTTTTCCTGTCGCTACCGGCAATCCAGCCACTTCGCTGGAGCCGCCGAGGATGAGGGTGTCGCCCGACAAGATCACGCAATGGGGCCAGATCGAAGGCACCTTCCACAGCAGGCACTGGTCCATGGCTTGGGTGGCTTCATCAAGGCGTTTGCCCAAGTCGACCAACTGCTTCTTGATGGCTTCCCGCTCGGCCTCGGTGCCCGATTTGCCTGCGAGGGATTTGGCCTTCTTGGCCAAGGCAGCTTGTTGGCGCGAGATGGATTTCCGCTCACGCGCCAATTGCAAATAGCGACCGCGGTCGAGGGCGCTGATTTCCGTATCGGAGTGCAAGTACGAGCGGTCGCCCGTGACGATCATGTGGTTGCCCTGGAAGCTGGCCAATTGATCCGAACTCCCCTCCTCCACCGCTCCCAATTGCCCGGTCTTGCCTGGGCCAAAGACCAACAAATCGTCGCTCAGGAGCGCGTACGTTCCGCCGGCTCCTTCAACGACCCGAACGCGCTTGCCCGTGGCGATGTCGCAAACGGCCGGATTGTTGCGCCCCGCCGGCACGTAAAGGCGACTACGGGAAGCCAGCATGTAGCCCTGGGCCGGGAGGTCATTCTGAACCTGTCGCCAGACTTCCGTTCCGGTGCCCGCATCCAATGCCACCAAGTGCACTCCGTCGGCCGGAAACATCCCTGCCGTCACATACACCTTGCCGTCTTGGACCACCACCGAGGTGCGCACCGGCCAGGCCGAAATGATGCGACTGTTGCCCGGAATTCGTCGATCCGTCGGAACGGCGCGGGTCTTCCAAATCAACTGCCCATCGTCTGACTTGAGGCAGTAGACGCAGCCATCATCGCTGCCGAAATAGAGGCGATCGCCCTGAAGAGTTGGAGCCAACCGGACCGGTCCCTCGCTGAAAAAGCTCCAGAGCACTTTTCCTGATCGGGTGTCCAAGCAGCGCACCTGATCATCGGCCGAAGAACCGAAGTACGCCCGACGTCCGGAGACTACGACATGGAAAGCGCGGTCGAAGGCCTGACGGGGCTTCAAGTCGAAGACCTTGTTCCAGCCATCCCACTTGGCTTCCCCCTGCCACGCGGGTTGCGGCGGGTGCTGGGATTGCCAAGTCCACGAGACCACGGGTGTGCCGGCGAGGCTCTGGGTGGAGACACCACTGCGGGAATAATCTCCGCGGTAGGTGGGCCAGTCGGCGGCCTGGGCCGAGGCCAAAGCCCATGCGGCAGCCGATGCGATCAAAGTGCAAAATCGGTTCATGATACGGAGTCGTTGAGCGGGGGAAATGCGGACGGAATGGCCCAGCGACCGGCCTCGAGGCGGAGACGTTGGGTGGCATACCGATTGGCGTCGGAACCGTGAGTGACCAGCACCACCGTGCCACCGGAGCGACGGTAGTGGTCCAAGTGCTCGAGCACCCGGGCCGCATTGTCGGGATCCAGATTGCCCGTCGGTTCATCGGCCAAAATCAATGGCGGTCGCTTGACCAAGGCTCGGGCCAAGGCCACCCGTTGCCGCTCACCGGCACTCAGCGTCGCGGGGTTTGCATCGCGGCGCTCGGTCAATCCCAGCGCAGCGATCCACCGATCGGCTTCCGTCGGCTCAACAGCAACCCCCGGCGGCAGTCCGGAAAGCACATTGCGGTGCACGCTCAGGTAGGGCACGAGGTGGAACAATTGGAAGACGAAGCCCACCGAACGCGCCCGATATCCGGCCCTCTCGATGGCGTTGAGGCGGGTCAACTCCACCCCGTCGATTCGCAAGGTTCCACTCTCCGCCCGGAGCAGCGCTCCCAACAGGAGCAACAAGGTGCTCTTGCCCGATCCACTGGCGCCTTGGATCACCACGAACTCGCCGCGCTCCACGCGCAGGGACACATCGGAAACACCGGCTACCACACCAGGTTTGGAGGCGTAATTCCGGGTGAGGCCCGAGGCTTCGATGAGGGGGGAGTTCATGGCGTCATCCATCGGCCCGGAGTGTTTCGGCCGGGTCTTGCGACACGGCCATCATCGCCGGCAGAAAACTGGAGGCAGCCGCGAACAGCGGCGTCCAGGTCAGGGCCGGTACGATCAGCGTAGGATCCATTTTCAACGAGGCCGCCGTCACCGGAAACAGCACAGGCCCCCAGCGCAACGCCACGGTGGTCCCGACCGCCCATCCCAACGCACCGCCCAACCCACCCAGCAGCACGGCCTTGCCCAAGAACAGCGCGGCAATGCGCGAGGAGCCTGTCCCCAAGGCACGCCAGAGACCGATCTCCACCCGGCGCTGGCGCACGTTCAAAATGGCCAGCACCAAAATCCAAACGGCCGCCACCAGCAGTGTCATCGGCACCGCGAAGGCGCTGACTCGTTCCGAGGCCTGCCGTTGCTTGGCCCGCGCGTCGGCCAAGGCGCGCATTTGAATCACCCGAGCCTCCGGCAACAATTGCGACAACGCTTCGCGGATCTTCGGCAAGGGATCCTGATCGGCCGTCAGGCACAGGCAGTCGATGGCTTTGATCTCGCTGATGCGACCCGGCAACCCGAGGGCGATTTGTGCATCCGACAAGGCGGTGTAGAGCCGCACGTCTTCGTCCGTTCCCGCCTCCACCAAAACCCGTTCTACACGGAGTGTTCGGCCGGCTACTTCCACAGTTCCACCCACCTTCACTCCCAATCGCTCGGCCAAAATGCTCCCGACCTGTGCTGTTCCCGGGGCAATGCGAAAACCCATGGGCTGCTTTTTTTCACCCGGCCCCACCACCGTGTCACCCAGACCCGTGAGCAAACATTCATGCCCACCCACGCGAATGCGCCGCTCCAGCACGGGCGTCAGGTGGTTGAAGGTGATGAATGTTCCAGCACCGGCTGCCAGGCGAGTCACGGTATCCGCCGGCAGCGTGTTCTCCGAATAGCCTTCCAGAAAAAACCGTTCCGGATCGGTGTCCTTGGGAAGAATGCGCAAGTTGAACCCCATGTCCCGGACCACACGCCGGGTCTCGCGTTCTGCGGCCGCGGTGAGCAACTGCACCGCCGTGAGCAAGGTCACCGCTCCCGTCAATGCGACGAGCATCAGGGCGGAGTTGAGGCGGGAGTACCACCCTTCCCGCAAGATGTTCTGGAGAGTGAAGTTCATCGTCTGGACGCTCGAAACCAAAGACCGAGACCCACAGCAAAGAAGACGACCAAAGCCCCCGCCAAGACGAACCAAAGGCCGCGACCCGGGTTCGTTGGCGTAGGAGTGGGCGGTGGCTTTGACAGCGCGGACGATGAGGTCAACGCCGTCGGAGTGATCGAAGCCGTCGGAGCGATCGAAGCCGTCGGATCTGTAGAAGTCGCGGAAGTATCCGAAGCCGCTCGGGTATTTAATGAATCGGCTGGATCGGATTCCGACCCGGTCGCCGTTTCGACCGATTCCTCCGAATAACCCAGCGAGGTCCCGGAAGACGGCGGGCGACGGCGCCCGGGATTCTGCGGTCCGCGTTCAACAATGCGGCTGATCTCGGCACGCACCATGGGGTTGCCCGGATCAAAGCCCAGCGTGTCC
>Ga0247843_1003998_pt1 | contig 22772 bp, 23 predicted proteins | sample LaCruzMarch2017__FD_192420 | JGI IMG/M metagenome (GOLD analysis project Ga0247843, IMG submission 192420) | Freshwater microbial communities from meromictic Lake La Cruz, Castile-La Mancha, Spain - LaCruzMarch2017_8m | ecosystem: Environmental > Aquatic > Freshwater > Lake | place: Spain...
AAGAAAGGGGAATGGGCCCATGACGTCACCAACAGAGGGGGGGTCCGGGGGGGCATCCCCCCCGGCATTCACACGTACCACCATCACCTCCAAAAGCCCGAGCGAAGCAGTTTTCATTGCTCTGTCTCTCTGTCTGTCACGCTCTCACGTGCATACAAGTGGAACTAAGCCCGCCATTTGTTTGTTAGGGTTTTATGTGGTTTCTTGTAATTCTTAACGCCCTCGCCAAAAATATTTCCCGCTCATTCGCCAAAAATCTTTTCTTGAGAAAACAAAGAAAGGGGGAATGGCCCATGACGTCACCACAGAGGGGGGGTCCGGGGGGGCATCCCCCCCGGCATTCACACGTACACCGGCACCTCCAAAAGCCCGAGCGAAGCTGTTTTCATTTTACCTCGTCGTCGATACTACCTAGAACCCATGCTGCTCCTCTCCGCCACCCGTCTCTTAGGAAAGTGCTCTAGTAATGCAGTTGTGAATAATGGATTGGTGGTGGTAACCCGGTCTCGACGTTTCGCAGCAAGGCCAATCTCTCACAACACTGGGTCATCAGCCGAAGCTCAGCCAGGAGCGACGGCATTGTACGTATTCTCCTCTGTTACCCTCCTCCTCGCGGCGACGTTTCTGCGCCCGATCGAAGATAACAATGGAAACTCGGTTTCACTGGTAGTGCAATGTGCAGCTGCTGTCGAGTCTGACATGCTCTCTCCCTCGAAGGAGCCTGCGACGGGGATCCTCTTCCCACGGCTTTGTAATGGCATGACATTGGCAGGGTGTGGTGTTCGTGTCAAGTATGGGTTTGTCAAGGTGAGAGACGCATGCGTTATTTGAGAAAAAAATAGTCTGCATATGTATATCCTGAAACGCTTTACTCATGTTTTTACTCACATATATTTTAGGTGTATGCGGTGGGGTCATACTTTGATCCACTCGCTATGTCCATGATAAAAAATCAAGGCGAGGCTGAAATAAAGAAGGCATTGCTAGACACAAGCTATCCACGGACTATTCGTATTGTCATGAACCGTAATCTTTCGATTGACAAATATACCAGCGCAATTATTGAGGCACTTGAACCGAGAATGAAAGGACTCGATGACGGATCTATTGCAGAGTTTAAAAAACTCAACCCACCAGTTGATTTGATCCAGGGTGCCGTAATGGAGATGACGATTCGTGGGGACACACTCTTGTACAAGAATGCTGTGGGAGGGTTGGGTCAGATTAAGAGTGCGGCATTTACGAAAGCAATGTGTGACGTGTTTTATGGAAATGATGCTGTTAGTCCAGCTCATGTTGACAGTGTACTCTCGGGTATAAAGAAGTTGTAGTCCTTCATGTAACGTGCTTCTTGTTTGTGTTGGAACGCAGTCATCGGTTGAGTCTGTGAGCAAGGTGGATATCGGTTCTTTCGTTAGGACATGTCAATTAATTCTAAGATGCATACTTGTATTGCTTTCTATATACGCCCAAGTTGCATATACTTGTATTGCATTTTATCTACGCCACCGACCATAAATCCAGATAGAAACGTGCTATTTCTCCATCTAGCTTGTAGAGAGGAGGGTGCGTAAAATTCACGCAATCCTAACCCTAAACATAAAATGAAGGCACTAATATTCATTACTCCTACCTGTATATTGAATACACACCCCACAGCCACCAACTGTAAAAATAATAATGGACACAGTGATAAATACATTACTTGATTCCACAAAGAGCCAAGCAAGGATCAGGGACAGGGACGGTGCTCATCTTTTCATGTGTCCTCTCATCGTCTGTCAAGCCGCTTATTCGCTGCTTTGCTCCCTTCTGGTGATTTGTCACTGGAATTTCGGGATAGAAATGATGTTGACCATCTTCATCCGCCACAGGAGAAGGATATTCGTCACCGACCAAATCGGATTCCGGTGTATGTTGTTGCCTGATCTCATTTTTAATCTCATTCCTTCTTCCAATGAAAGTGCGTATGGCTCCATATGTGAATATGACAAGGGCCAACACAAAGAAAAGCAAAGTTGCTACATCCACGATAAGGCAGGCTGCAGTAACGAGCAACATGATGAGCACATCAAATCGTGCAACGTTGTACTGAGAAGGCAAATTATCACGTGTATCGCTGGGTAGGCAAGTAGTGAATGTTGCTGCCATGGATTTCCATTGAACGAATGAGCATACAACAGAAAGGGAAATTCCAGATATAGCACTCAGTGGAATATAGTCAATGATGGGCCATCCCCATCCAATAAAGACAAAGACCATGATCCCTGTCATAAATGTACTTAAGCAGGATGTACCAAAGGTCCTGTCTGCTAAGACTGAACTACTGACTACACCTGATCCGCCCATACCTCCCATGATAGCACAAACGACATTGGCTATTCCCTGACCGACGAGGACAAGGAAACCTGGCCCTTGTGACTCATCAAGACGATCCACCACATTAAGTGCGATGGCAGTTTCGGTGAATTGAGTCATGAAGAGGGTGGATCCATAACCGAGGATAAGTTTCCAATTCTCCCACGAGGCGAGCGTAGGGAGATTAAAACTGCCCGTGAAGATCGTGTCCCAGGGCACCTCAACCTATTATTTCACAATTGATGTAGACAAAACAAGGCATTCATTTAAGTGAGTAGATGCAATGAAGAAAATTCAAACAACGTGAAATGCAAATAATCACTCACCTGAGCACCTCCGTAATCTCCAATCAGAGGAGTCTCAACACCAAACTGTCTCGCCAATCCAAATTCCACTGTCACCACTACGAGTACACCCACGAGAGTGGCTGGCAACGATGTTGTCAACTTGGGTAAGAAAAGGCTAATTGCGAATGCCGCTAGAACCTCCACGCCAAAAATTACAATATTCAACCATGGCGTAATCCATTCCAGTTCCAACCCAAAGTATGCAAAGAGAGAAATGGTCCATTTTATATCCACGGCTGGCTCCGTGCCGTCAATGTTCCATCCATTAACCATTTCTTCCGCAGTGAGTGGAAAGTCCTTGACATAACGACATTGCAGTGCAAGAATAAGAATCGCCATGGCATTCACCATGCCCACGACGACCGAGGCAGGGAATGACGACACTAACCGACCAAGACCAAAGACCGCGGCGATGCACTGCAGTATCCCAGCAAAGATGATTACATAGGGTATGAACATAATCCCTGATTCCTCCGCGACGGTATTGGTTTGTACCAATCGATGCAAAAGCAATGCTGACAGGCCACTGGCACTTGTAATCATACCCGGCCGTCCTCCGACCGTGGCAGTTATTACATTCATAATCCAACAACTCTGCAGTCCAGCCGAGGGAGGTAGACCTGCAATTAGTGCATAGCTAATACTCTCAGGAATGAGCGATATTGCCACGATGATACTGCTGATGAATTGATCGGCATTCGATAGGAACCAACTTCCAGTCCTTGTAGCCACGTCGCATGGGTTCAAGGTGCATGATGGCCTACAAAGACAGCTTAGATCGGTATATAAGGTTTCAACACCCCGTTCGACTGATGCTTCATCGTACTGTTGGGCAGACTTGTCTGCTGCTCCCTCGCTAGTGTGATACTTTGGATATTCGGCATGATAACGTTCTACTTCCACCTCTTGCTCTTCTTCATAATCATGACTATTGGAAAGGGCCGACATTGACTGCAACATCTTCTTCGGCCGATGAAGATATTCTTGATACGATGTATGATAAAAAAATGCTCAGATAGGGCAGGGTCACGCATACTGTGATGATTGTACATTCTCACAGAGGTGAAATTCCGTCGAGGAGCTCTACTTACAACATACTCAACGCGCTTGGCTTGGCGATGACAATAGGAAAGGCTTCTACATAGTAAATAACATAAATACTTATTACATACGTAGTAGACATAAAAAGGGAGACAACACTGTTAATAACGATGGCTTTGCGTCTGCTTTACGACAGGGTAATGACGGCCGCCTCTCAGCGGTACCGGACGATTGTTGGCAACCAGCTTGCCCAATATGGTGAGTAATTTATTCGATAGTCGAGTGGAAAATTGATTCGGACGGCGACAAGAGACGCATAGAGGTGGATTGAAAAGGTCCGCTACTCTACGTACTCTTCTCCTCTATCATCAAATATGCAGAATTGATATTTACAATCATCGAGTGATGTGGGGGAGGGGGGGGTTGGGAAGACACGGGAATGGGATATTTTGATACTAAACGCAATACTGTGTGTTCATATTATTATTTTATCTTCTATTAAATACTATTAAACTCACAGGTCTACGATACGAGGATTTACTCATCGAGGAACATAAGGAGGTCGAGGAGGCGCTAAAACTTGCCGATCCAGAGTATCTCACTGGACGCACACGTCGGTTAAAACGTGCCATCGATCTTAGTTATAAGAAGAAAAGCCTACAGGACTATGCCCCCGATATGGAGTTGGATATATTTAAGAAAGAGATTTATCCTACTATTGAAAAGATTCGTGCGAGGGATCAAGAGTTTGCTCAACTCAATGCACATAACAAGGCGTAATTCTTGGGGACGGAGAGATGGAGAAAGACTGTGCCTGATAGAGCAATATTTTGTTGTTTGGATGATTGGACTGAGATGTGTTTGATTAGGGTAGAGTTTTAGAATCACAAAGTACTTGTCTGAACTGTTTCCTTTATCTATTTCGTCTTCCGCATTCTGTGCACTGTCGAGTTCGCGACGGCGGAGCGGGGGAGGGAGTAAATAGCATTCCATTATTTGACGGATGAGTTTATACATGTGATGCGTTTGTATCATTAATTTTAGAGTAAGGAGATGCGTATCGGCTCACTTGGCACTCAGATACTTTGCTGCCGTCTCATACGTCAAGAATCCAATAGCCGAAGCAGGGATGGATCTGAGTAATTTCAGAGTGAACCCCTTATAAAGTCCGTGCATCCCTCCTGCCTCATCGATCAACATTGTTGCCGTTGCGAAAATGCCTGTGCCTGAGCCCGCCTGAATGCGTGTTTTGATTAGGTCAAATGGGTATCCTACAGCCCAGGCAGTTGTAGCAGCAAAGGCCCCAGAAAGCATTGGCGTTGCAATATCATTTTCAAGTTTCAATCCACCATTCTTCTCAATTCTATAATTTCCCAACTCTATCTTGGCATATTCATAAGAAGCAAACCAAACTCCATGAGGGATACCATCACGAAGTAACGTCGCTCCCAGTCCTTTCCATGTCCCTGCCAATGAGAATATGCCACTGGATACAGCGTTGGCTGTTGCAGATGTGGCATTTGTTCCACGAACTTGCTGCATAACCTTTACATACTCCACCGGAGACATTATGAACGATTGCAGAATGCCACCCGTACAACCCCCGATGAACACACCTAACAATTTATTACTTTCATTATTATCACTGGAACTCGTGCCAATAGAAGGAGAGGACCCTTCACTCCACCGCTTACCAGCTCCATATCCCATCATAAGTAAGGCATTCTGTACCGGCACAGCCCCAATCATCGGCGAACTACCTCTCCAAAGTGATGCAATACCAAAATTTGATACCATACCCCGTAGGATATTCACTGGAGAGGCAGCCACTGGAGACGGAGCAGAAGAAGAGGCAACGACTCCTACATTATTTGCTGGAATAATCGCATTGGCTTGTAACCGAGTTAGTACAGTGTCAATCGGCTGGATTGCCAAGACGGACACACCACCGCTTATCCAACCAGAAACGAAGTCTACCCATGCTTCCTCACCAGACATGGTTACGTGAGAGATCGTTGGAGTCTCCAAGCTCCGAAGTAGTAGCGAGTCTTCAGAACGAACGCCGGTGAAGAAAAGAGACAATGTACGATAATGCTTTGAAGGGCCGGCATTAAAATTTCTTCCCGCCTCTCTCCTCCTCGTCATTTCCTTCGTCTCGTCCACGGAGTCGTCCCAACGTCGGCTTCGTGCTTCGTGCTTCGTCGTGAGCCACCGAGATGATCTTGATCGCACAAATGACACCGCTTGTCACGATCCTTTTCCTGGCAACATCGGCGGCATCTGCTTACTCCATATCAATCATCACTGGTGCGAATGGATTCGTTGGTCGGCACGTGGTGTACTCACTCTTACAGAAAAATTACAATACTGATCCAACGTTAGCAGAAGCAGCAACAGAGAGAGGAGGGGAAGTTATCGTTTGTTTAGTCCGTCCAGACAAAATTTCATACGAAGAGTCATACTGGCAAGCGCATATTGAGGAATTTCAACAATCATCATCATCCCACCAGCAACTGCAAGACGATGCGAGTAGTGTTCGTGTTTTAGTTTGTCCGTATGACATGCTAGACGATGGTAAAACATTAATGGATGCATTGGAATTATCCATCGAGTATTCTTCATCGACAACGGATGATTGCTCCATGTGTATTTATCATGTAGCATCTGTTTTTGGACCAACATCTAATCCAATACAAACTGCTATGGATAATGTCAAGTCTGCAGAATGTGTTATACAAACGCTTGACATGTTCTATGAGAGGTTTCCATACATTAATCCTAGGGTAATTATTACTTCATCAATGGCTGCCGTACGAGCGACGGATCAAATCCCTATCAATGGCAAATACTACACACATCGTGATTGGAACACAAAGAGTAAACTTAACGAGAAGAATTGGGGATCATGTTATCAATGGTCTAAATCAGAATCAGAGCGCAAAGCTTGGGATATGGTTCGGGAATGTAATGACAAGTATGCAATTGATAACAAGTGTAGACCGATTGAATTGATAACGCTTTGTCCGAGCTTTGTATTTGGTCCTCCGCCACCATTACCAGCAAAGTTGAGAAATGCGAAGACTGCAGCCACCGCCAGCTCGTCATATTCATTAGCACTTATTAACCAATGGCTCCGAGGTGAATCTCCCGTTCAAAGCAGACTATGTGCAGATGTAAGAGATGTGGCGAAGGCACATGTAGCTGCTGGTACAATGACGAATCTACCAAAAGACGATGTCGATCGGCGCTATATTATATCGACTGAACAACGACTTAGCTCTGAGGCGACTGCCAAGACATTAATTAGGGGTGTTCTTCGGGCACAAATGAGTAATATTATTGATACAAGTAAGATTATGTATGACAAACAATTTACTGGTGGCGCCATTAAAATTGGCGAAAGAGAAGTTGAAGCCTCAGAACGATTGGAACACAATTTGGGCGTAATTTGTCGACCCGTCGAGGAAACGATGCAAGATGCAGCCGAGGCACTACTTCAATTTGGAGTGATGACTTCAAATGTCTAGATAATCTCAAACAACATTTTCTTATCGAAGATGAAATATCATTACTCTAATTACTACTCCTACACATGACACACTGACATTAAAACAATTATAGCTCTTCGGCTTCTGCAATTTCCTCAGTCTCTTCCATCGTAGTAAGTTCATCAGCAGTCTCGTTATCATATTTCTCCACAATAAAAGGTACGTAAAGCCATTCAATGACTCCACCTTCATTCGAGCACGGTGTTGTTTCTAAGTGTTGCCCACGCCATAGCTGCAGGGATTTTCGTCCGTTCGAATACTTTTCAATATCATCACATGATCTTTCGTCATCATCGCACTCCCATGGATCCCAATCCTCATTCTCATCAACAGTCTTCCATTCACTCTCATTGGCATTCCCTCGACCGAATACACCAAGGCATAAATGCTGATACACTTGTTTGTCCTTCTTCTCTTGCTGTCTTGCCATATGTAGTGGTAAAGATGCGTGTATGCTGCCTCTTGGGGCGATAGTTCCATTACCGAAGGAAAACAATTGATACCATTTCCACGCACACGGATAGACGTTGAGCTTTCCGCCAGGACGAGTAATCTCGGATTCGACATCGAGACATCTACCTTTGCGAAGACCATCACCTACTTTTATCCCACAGCTTGGGCCCTTTTCGGCATATACACCTGGAATCATTTCTAGCTCGCCAGTGGCACTAAAAGATGGAATGATAATTTACAAAAGTAGGATGAATTTGAGACAGGATAAAAGAGGGACATTTCTCATGCGTATGCTACTTACTTTCGCTTCAACTCTCCATCACTGCTACACGGCCCGATATCCCATCGATTGAAGCCTTCTATCTCCTCGATGATAACCGCACCCTCTTCCCAGCCCACAGAAAGTGTAGAAGGGACATCTTCCTTGAAGCATGGCTGCAATAGCACAGCATTGCCATCCTTACCGAGACCCATACACAGCGGCATTGTGTCGTTGATTGTCTCCTTCGCCACAATCATCACTCCTTCTCCCTGGAATTCCCACTCCTCTAATGGCGGTTCTGATTCCGTCTCATTCTTATCCTTATATTCGGATTCTCTCTTGAGACGTTCCTCTTCTTTGGCTCGTCTCAGGTCGATGTAATCTTTTACAAGCGGCTCGGCAATATCATCGAACTTTCGTGCAAACAGATCACCGGATAATTCAAGTACGGGTAAATAGTCTACTGTCATCGTCGTTGGACTTCGACCACAATGATTTGGCTGTTTCATGACACACTTTCGTTCATCTCTACCACCGGTGGCCTCATTCTCCCATCGATCGAATTGCAAATGTAAAAAGTTGTGATTATGTAGCGTTGCACAAAAATGTGTATTGCGTACCACAGTACCGAAGAATGACTCATCAGCCACGACCACATGCTTGACATACTTAAGGTAGTATTCCACAAAGCTATCCTTGGGTGGACTGGCCAAATACCAAGCAAAGTCTCTTGATATTATGAACCATTGACTTGAAGTATAGATATCAATACCATGGCCACGATCTTTATTTAATGATGGTATACGATAAATTCGATGCAATGCATCGTCACATTCAACAAAGTAGTTCCAAACTGACGGTGTGGGATTATTTGGTCTCAGTATGATGTGTAACATGTTGGCATCAAGTGGATAGCTCGATAATGTATCACGAATTTCAGTATTCGATGCCAATGGATAGGTTGTTGATGCCAAGTGCACAAGCTTGTGGAATGTAAATGCGTGTGGATTGTTATTGTCATCGCGTCCATCCTCCTCCTCGGGGTGTTCATCGTAGTAGTCTAGTCCAAACACGGTACGCAACGCTATCAATGTGGCCTCGACCATGGAATATCCGCCCCAATTCACACGAACACGATTCTTGTAGGGCACTATACGAATATACTCTTCTTTTACCCAAGGCTTAGCATTCATTTCCTTGGCATATTCTACCAATCGTTCATAGGTCTCATCAGCCTTCTCCTTCCCATCGACATGTATCACATATTTCGTCTTGCCTGGAACGTTAACACTCTCGATCAAACGTATTGTTGCTTCTGGCTGATCATGTGTCAATATGACGTACAATAACTGTAACTCATCAACATTTTCGAGGTAGGTTCCGATAGGTACACTATCCTTCGGTGGTTGATACTCAACATATTGAATTTTCTGAGCAGTTACACCTACTGGCAGATTCTCCCAATCGGCATATCGTGTCATGGCCGTACATGTATTGGGGAAATAAAAGTCCTCAAAGGGGAACTTCGTCTCCTCGGCAAGACCATTCACAAACAATGCCATATGTTCAGCAATCATAACACGACATTCATGTGATGTGGCTTTTTTGTACATTGTTGTTAATCGTTTGTGCAGTCCTGATGGTATACCCGATACAGAGGAGAGTATCTCATGTGCTGCCTCGTCAGGTTGGAGAGTGGCAAGGTCCGGCATTGTAAGGTAGGTTGTGTGATCGGTCACCACTTGCCCCTTTGCTCCTTTGTCTGGACTATCCTCCTTATTGTCATCCTCCATAATGATTTTCATTACAGCCTGAGCGTTCGATTCCCATACTCGCGGAACCTTGACATTCGTTTTCGTCTCCGCTGCCACAACAGCCCCCGCAACAACTTTACTCTGCGCTGTTTGTACTGTTTTTGTCGATACGATCGCAGCTGTGGCATTGTCATTAAGTTCGCTTAATTTTGCACCTAACTTTTTCATCTGCGCTTCGACTTCTGTTGCCTTATTCACGCCATTCTCTGGCGATTCAGCCGTTAGATTTGATTGTTGATCCACATTTTGGTCAAGCGTGTGATCCACTCCCCTAAATAAAATAGTACAAGTAGTGATGAGTAGTTGTAAGAGAATGCATTTATTTCAGCGACACATCCATAGCATTCAGGTGACTCCGTGACGTACCCTTTGACGAGCTTTACTTCCACCCGCTCGTTAGCCCCCGCTGCGAACCTAGCGGCCACCCTCGAAATGGCATCGTGTGTAACTTCCGAGGAGGATGTTGATGATACACTGAAAAATAAATGCAGAACCAGCAATGTCCCGCAAAACGTACGCATCATCGAATAATACCGCCCTCTCACGTCTGAGACGCTAAGATGGATAAGCTTGCTATCTAACTTAAGAAAGGAGTTCGTATCGTAATGCTTCAGTCACTAGATACGACGGCAAAACAACAACGGCGTGCCTTCTCAAGACAAAATTTGGCGCGTTTTTTCCCGTTCTACATACATAAATATAATACATGACTCTCACAAAATTCAATTTCCACAGCAGGTAGTAGTATCAGAGCGTCGGCTGCGTGCCGTTGCATTAATTAATTAAGTTGGGAATACTATGATGACAAACAGATGCTGTGCTGAGTGCGGCGAGGATGGGGGCGTTAGTCTCAAGATATGTAAGGCTTGTATGCTTGTCAGGTATTGCAACGCCGACTGCCAAAGGAATCATTGGTCAACGCATAAAAAACAATGCAGAATAAGAGCTGCCGAGCTACACGATGAGGTGTTATTCAAAGATCCACCGCCGAAGGAGGACTGTCCTATCTGCTTCCTACCGATGCCTGTAACTATTTTGTCGTGTATTCCACTTCCAGACGCGACTATAACGTCCGTACCGATTTACGACTTCGCGGTTGCTAATGCGGGGTTGGCAGTTCAGCGCACAGAAGAGTTTTATTCGTGTTGCGGGAAGAGCATTTGTAAAGGGTGCATTTATTCCTTCTGTAAGTCTGGAAACGCTAGGAAGTGTCCGTTTTGCAATTCTGATCGAGTTATCAAAACAGATGAAAAGGAGGTTGAAGAAATAATGAAGCGGGTGGGGGCAAATGATCCTGGTGCAATATGTGAGCTGGCCAACGATTATAACAGTGGAAATATTGGTCTGCAGCAAGATGATGAGAAAGCAAGAGAACTATTGAGAAGGGCCGCGGAACTTGGATCCAGTCATGCACATTTTTGCCTGGGTATTGAGTATTATGAAGGGGGAGATTTGAAGAAGGCCTTTTTCCACTACGAGACCGCTGCCATTGCTGGGCAAGAAGAGGCACGGTCTTTCCTAGGAACCATGTATGAAAGGTCCGGAAATATTGAACGAGCTGTAAAGCATTGGATCATAGCTGCATCAGCTGGGAATTATTTTGCCATGCATAGCTTGCAACAGTTATCCGAAAAAGGTATAGTCAGTAGAGAATCAATCGACTCAGCTTTGACCGCATTCAATGATTCTTGCGCCGAGATGAGAAGCGAAGCAAGGTCCATGTACATCGCTTTCATGACAGCAATTAAGAATAACGCCAAATAGAATGAATCAATGAGTCTACCAATATTATTTCACAGTCTAGTAAACCTTAAATTGAAGTGATTGCATTCTTTGCCGCAAGGAATGACTTCATTGGAAGAAGGCTAATTAAAACATTACAACTCTAAAGCTTGATCATCGGTTGATGCCCTTTCCTCAGTCTCTTCCATCGTAGTAAGTTCATCAGCAGTCTCGTTATCATATTTCTCCACAATAAAAGGTACATAAAGCCATTCAATGACTCCACCTTCATTCGAGCACGGTGTTGTTTCTAAGTGTTGCCCACGCCATAGCTGCAGGGATTTTCGTCCGTTCGAATACTTTTCAATATCATCGCATGATCTTTCGTCATCATCGCACTCCCATGGATCCCAATCCTCATTCTCATCAACAGTCTTCCATTCACTTTCATTGGCATTCCCTCGACCGAATACACCAAGGCATAAATGCTGATACACTTGTTTGTCCTTCGTCTCTTGCTGTCTTGCCATATGCAGTGGTAAAGATGCGTGTATGCTGCCTCTTGGGGCGATAGTTCCATTACCGAAGGAAAACAATTGATACCATTTCCACGCACACGGATAGACGTTGAGCTTTCCGCCAGGACGAGTAATCTCGGATTCGACATCGAGACATCTACCTTTGCGAAGACCATCACCTACTTTTATCCCACAGCTTGGGCCCTTTTCGGCATATACACCTGGAATCATTTCTAGCTCGCCAGTGGCACTAAAAGATGGAATGATAATTTACAAAAGTAGGATGAATTTGAGACAGGATAAAAGAGGGACATTTCTCATGCGTATGCTACTTACTTTCGCTTCAACTCTCCATCACTGCTACACGGCCCGATATCCCATCGATTGAAGCCTTCTATCTCCTCGATGATAACCGCACCCTCTTCCCAGCCCACAGAAAGTGTAGAAGGGACATCTTCCTTGAAGCATGGCTGCAATAGCACAGCATTGCCATCCTTACCGAGACCCATACACAGCGGCATTGTGTCGTTGATTGTCTCCTTCGCCACAATCATCACTCCTTCTCCCTGGAATTCCCACTCCTCTAATGGCGGTTCTGATTCCGTCTCATTCTTATCCTTATATTCGGATTCTCTCTTGAGACGTTCCTCTTCTTTGGCTCGTCTCAGGTCGATGTAATCTTTTACAAGCGGCTCGGCAATATCATCGAACTTTCGTGCAAACAGATCACCGGATAATTCAAGTACGGGTAAATAGTCCACTGTCATCGTCGTTGGACTTCGACCACAATGATTTGGCTGCTTCATTGGACATTTGCGTAAGTCTCGTGGTCCAGTGGCCTCATTCTCCCATCGATCGAATTGCAAATGTAAAAAGTTGTCATTATGAAGAGTTGAACAAAAATGTGTATTGCGTACCACAGTACCGAAGAATGACTCATCAGCCACGACCACATGCTTGACATACTTAAGGTAATATTCCACAAAGCTATCCTTGGGTGGACTGGCCAAATACCAAGCAAAGTCTCTGGATATTATGAACCATTGACTTGAGGTATAGATATCAATACCGTTGCCTAGATCGGCATTCAACGCAGGTATACGATAAATTCGATGCAATGCATCGTCACATTCAACAAAGTAGTTCCAAACTGACGGATGGGGTTTGTTTGGTCTCAGTATGATGTGTAACATGTTGGCATCGAGTGGATAGCTCGATAATGTATCACGAATTTCAGTATTCGATGCCAATGGATAGGTCGTCGATGCCAAGTGCACAAGCTTGTGGAATGTAAATGCGTGTGGATTGCCATTGTCATCGCGTCCATCCTTCTCCTCGGGGTGTTCATCGTAGTAGTCTAGTCCAAACACGGTACGCAACGCTATCAATGTGGCCTCGACCATGGAATATCCGCCCCAATTCACACGAACACGATTCTTGTAGGGCACTATACGAATATACTCTTCTTTTTCCCAAGGCTTAGCATTCATTTCCTTGGCATATTCTACCAAACGTTCATAGGTCTCATCAGCCTTCTCCTTCCCATCGACATGTATTACATATTTCGTCTTGCCTGGAACGTTAACACTCTCGATCAAACGTATTGTTGCTTCTGGCTGATCATGTGTCAATATGACATACAATAACTGTAACTCATCAACATTTTCGAGGTAGGTTCCAGCAGGAACACTATCCTTCGGTGGTTGATACACTCTATACTGAACATCATTTGCTGTCACACCCACCGGCAGATTCTCCCAATCGGCATATCGTGTCATGGCCGTACATGTATTGGGGAAATAAAAGTCCTCAAAGGGGAACTTCGTCTCCTCGGCAAGACCATTCATAAACAATGCCATGTGTTCAGCAATCATAACACGACATTCATGTGATGTGGCTTTTTTATACATTGCTGTTAATCGTTTGTGCAGTCCTAAGGATATGCCTGTCGTGGCGGAAAGAATTTTGTTTGCTGCCTCGTCAGGTTGGAGAGTGGCAAGGTCCGGCATTGTAAGGTAGGTTGTGTGATCGACCACTGCCTCTTCTTCATCATCGTCCGAGCTATCGTCATCGTCCGAACTATCTTCTTCTTGTTCATCTTCAGAGTCAATTTCGATTCGTTGCTTCTGTTGTTGCTTCTGAAATTTACCAATATCGTCTTTTGCAACACCACTATCATCTTCATCGTCGTCATTAAGCTGGATTATTTTCATTACAGCTTGTGCGTTGGATTCCCATTGTCTTGGAATTCTCGTTCTTTTTTTCCTTAATTCATCTACAGTATCGACTGTATTGTCATTATCTTTGTGCCTAATCTCAGCAGACTCTATATCATCATAAGATATATCCCGTTCGTTAGTCGGCGCGTCTTCCTCTAGCTCTATCTTTTGTACTTGTTCATTATTTCTTTCATCGTTTTCGGTATCAGTCGGCCACGTTATTTCTATAGCATCATCAGTATTAGATAATTCTGCTTGTGTTGATGCTGCCGCTGCTGTTCTCAGTTGCTCCTGCTCTATCAATTTCCTCCGTTCATAATATTCCTCCTCCTCATTTTCATACCAATTATCATCATCCTGGACGGCATCATCCCCATCCTCTGGCAATTTAATCCGCAGTGGCGGACCTCGGTCCATATCTCTAACGATTGTACCGTCTGCTCCCCTGTGATCGTGTTATTGTTGAAACGAAAAAGAGTAAAGTAGGAATATGGTGTACAAATGTTATTTGTGCAAAATTGTGAGAGAATACATACATAATTTGTGTGTTTATCTCTTTATATATATCATTCATATTCATCCCAGTCGATACGCACCTATTGACGTTCTTTATGTCACGCAGCCTCGCACCGCTGCGCTTGGTAGAAGACTTGAACAATGCAAGTAACCTCTCGGCTCTGCTGGAGGAGCCGGTCGCACCCACGGCATCGTTCTTGTCGGTGGCAAAAACGACGAATACCACCACTGGCAAGGTTGACGAATATCGATAATATGTACTGCTACTGCTCGAAAGAATGAAAATAAAAGTCACAACACCGAGAAGCAGCAGCATTATAACACTTGTCAATCACAAGAATGACGACAATGCCGAGAAGCTAGTGGAATAATCGCCGCAATAACAAAACACAAAACACCATGCAGGTGAGGTGAAGACCTATCTACATACTTCATCTGTCTTCTCGCGACGACGAAATTCGCCTGACGCGCCAAAAAACGAACCAACGACAGCGATCAAAACGAGCCTCTCATCTATCTCAGGCATGTTCAGCGTCCAGCCAATATCACGACTCGAGACGGCAGCATGATACAGAACAAGGTCATGTCATCCACACTCCCTCCTGCGTCGAATGTAACGACCGGTTCTAAACCATACATTGTCGAAGATCGGACCATGATTTCAAGATCATCCGGAGATAGAGGTAATGAACACCACTGCATTCGGTTTGATTTGTTTGTCATTGACTATTATTTAGCAGGCTGTTATACATATCATTTAAATTATTGCTCATTATATTCTCCATTAATATCCATGTTCCTTCCCCGCTCTCTCTCTCTCCCTCTCGTGTGTGTATAATATTCATATTCACAGTCAAAATTACACACACGCTCGAGCCGGGAAAGGACGAAACCGGATGTTTAACGTGCTTCTATTCGCCGACGGAGTATCCCATATTGGCCAAATGTCCATGTTACGACCATCCGGAATATATCGTCAATGAAATGTCCTCGTCGAGGTATATATATATACGCGAAAACTCGATCGAGTATAATTCGCCCACGCTCACGCCGGCCAAGTCCGCGACGCATCTATCGACCGTGCTGTGCTGCGGCAATTCGCCCACCGAATTGGTAGTGCGCGACCGAATTACCGTATTATACTTTGATGATATGATATTCGATAGCGTTAGGAATGATACGAGGCCGTTCAATCCCTTAATTACCTTCTGTTGTGGTGGACATGGCGAGGCTGTACAGCTCGAATCACGATATTGTTGGGATATGTGTTATAGAAGTCGTGGATGCGGTATTTGTTGTATTCCATGTATACCGGTTATTTGTCCCGATTGCGTATGTCCCTGTGCGGCAAGGGTGAGTTGTTTTTGTTTGTTTGTTTGGATCTCTACCAAGGCATTATCTTGAACGTCACCTTTGTTTTTTTTTCATGTCTTAAAAACCTTTACTGAATTGATTATTTGATACGCACTCTCATTTTAATTTTGGTATTCGTATATATTATTATTACATAATAGAAAACAATTTACGTCGATGATGCAGAAATGGCAGTAAAAATCATATCCAAAGCAAAAGATGATGCACGAATACGAATGCAAGTTATGGAGCGATGAATGTGAAGAAACATGTCAGATAAGAAAGAGGAGAGCGTAGAATGATGTTTGTTTATGTATGTGAAGAAAAAAATGATGCCTGCGTTGCTCCAAAAAAACAGTTAGTTCGTTGGTCCCATCTCATTGGAAATGGAATCACATGGATACCATGTTAGTGAACCAAATAAACTTAGCCTAACCCTAACATATATTTTAAAATCACAATAAAAATTTACGTTTCCTTATTATAATCACCATCCTGGTGGCGGTACTGCCTTCTCTTCGCCATACGCCATACGTATGTCATGAATCAGCACGGGTGGCTCAGTCATAGTTTCTTTTGAATTATAATTTGCTGTGCTACCAAAGAATCGAGCTACCCACGATGATGACTTTTCTGGAATGACATACATATCATTTATCTGTGCTCTAAATATACGCACGATGCGTCCCCAATTCGATGAAAATTCACCAATGAAGGTATTACTTTTGGTTAGTATCATCAAATCTGCTATAGAATGAATGTTGCGTTTATAGCCTGTGGTGGGGTGTGTAAAGTGTGTGAATGAATCAAATTTAATCTGAGGACACACACACACACACACACTGAGACAACCTAAAAGGAGTCAAACCAAAATTTACACTTGAAGAAAAGGCCAAAATATAACACACTCACGTTCAACGCAATCTACTCTTATACCACCATCACTTATATGAAGTGCACCATGTCTAGCATCAGGACTAAAAACAAATTTAACACGTTCACATCCACCCACGATGGTCGTCCCACCTTGTCCACGTGGTAATTTCGCAATCTCCTTCTTAACAGTTTTAGGATCATCCGTGGCTAAATATATCGTCCTTACATAATCCTTCATTAGTAGTTTACCACCCCATACATCATTCGTCGGGCAGTCCTTTTCATAAACTCTCATAAAATGCGAGAAGGGTATATAATTTAACGGAAAGTCTTTTTGACGTTCATACCCCTGACTATGCCAATAGGTCACAACCTCATCCCGTGCCTCGGCATCCAGTTTATCCCCCCTTCGTACATGTATGGCATCATGCGAGGATTCTAATGGTAATTGTGACACTTTAATAAATTCACGTACATCACGTGCAATCCATGGTTGGAAGGTAACCAAGCCCGATCTACCAAGTAATGCGCTTACATAATCCCATATATCCGACTCGTTCGTTAACTGATATGCAAATATGTTCGCTTGATATGGCGTGGCGCCCAATCGTATAGCCCACGAATATGCCATTTCACGTGATTGGACGGTAGATCGATCGAGCATTTTTGACTTGTACTGTTTCTCGAAGTATTGACGTACCTCCTCACCTCCCAATACAGTAACCTTTACTGTTACACCATGATCTTCATTACATATAATTTGTCGCGGCGGTAATGTACTAATATTATCATTATTCTTATTATTAGAATACCGTGACATTTTTTGTCGTATTTTCTCCCATGAGGCATAATCAAATGTTTTACATTTGGGTATTTCGCAGTTACGTGATAACCACGCTGGATGTATAAGTAAACGACTTAATCCCGTTGGAAAATTAGGTTTCATTTCTAATTTACTGTGATGATCCATATTGATATTCTTCTTCTCGGCAGTATTTGCCGAGTTTAGTAATACCTCGTTTGGATTTATAAATGCATCAATTGGACAACCAAATTGTGATCCATTCGGATATTTTGAATATTTACTTGGTGGATCAAGTACTAGCATTGCCTTATCCATATATGTAGCCAACATTACTGTCAAGAGGTAGCTATTAATTTGTGATCCATGTCCATTCCTTGCAAAGCTATGCGGTAGGAATAGTAGTATATTATCGCATTTGTTGTTCGAATCAGTTGCAGGAGGAGTATTACTAGTGCTGCTGCATTTTTGATGATTGTTATTGTTGGTGCGGGCCTGTGGATTATTATTCCACGGCAAACGACGCTCGATGGAGTAGTCGATTTCACTGGGTGGGACAAGTGTTGTGAATTGACTTAATTCCGATCCCCAATCCGACCAGACAGGATCAATAAAGGAACGCCACTGCTGGTTGGAATCCGAAGAAGCTGTTCGAGAAGAGGACGTTGCTGTTATTGGCAACCTCAAAGCAGCATTGTCGTCGTTGTCAATCCCGTCGTCATTCTTTACCAATAGCAAATAAAAAACATAAATCAAAGGGATGCTGACAACATAAATCAGCCACCGTCGTTGTTGGATGAATCGCACAATTATTGCTTCAAAATAACGAACACAGCATAGCTGTAGAAGAGCAGTATACACGCCACCAATCGGCGTTGCAGTTGTTGCAGTTTGTTGTGGCACTGTGGCACGGCGACGAGTTGACGTTGTTGTTCGTCGTCGGGCGGCAGTAGATGACTGTGCAGACATGGTATGGTGTATCCTCGTCTCATACGCAGGCTAAAAACGCAACATCATTTTTTTGGCGGGCTTTACAGTTTTGTACCTACACACCACCTCCTCATCATGATATCCTCCCTCTCCATATTGAATTTGATTGTTGTGTAAACCTACTACTATTGCTATTGTCATTCACCAAAATCCTCTTGTCACTCACCTATGTTCGTTCGCCCTTGATGACGGTTTACAAGGGTGTGGCTACGGCTGTGAGGCTTGCATGCAGTGGGAACAGCTTTACTTGGGCTTGCAGATGGGCTTGCAGTAGAAGCATCTTTATTACTCGGGCTTGTGCTGCTGCAGTAGTAATGGATGCCATGGCAGCTTTACTCATGTGTAATGAAGACTTCCCAATATGTATTCAGTTTCGAAACCAAACATAGACTTATTCTTGTTGTTGTCCTGCCCTTCCCTACGCGTAGGAGGAGGCTCCTCCTCATCAGCTGCTTGACCATGCTGTTGATGTCCATTCAATGGACTGGAAGTAGTACCACGGAGTAGACGAAGCCTCATTTTCTCAGAGTGTTTGACAGAAGGAGGAGGAGGGCGGGAACGATTTCCGTTGTGGAGAAGAACAAACGAAGCCTGAGATGAACATTTTTAGGTTATTTATTTATTACGATTTTTCCTTCGGTTTGCTTCCCAGCTCACAATGGCTCTCATATTTTCCTCATTATTCACATCATCAATGAACAATTGCACGCCACTTCGGATAGAATCTAAAACATTAAATCATTATTAGCAGTATTGAGTAATAGCCACAATAACAAATACACAAGTACAAGTGACCTTTCTTACCTCGTTGGTCCTTGGTTGCCCTCTCAATCCAATCTTCTAACTTGAACACCTTACAATTCACATCTCCGAAGTATGCATATCCATCAATCTTACTCGCTTCAGTAATAGCTTTAGCAGATGCTTTATGATCTTTACCAAGAAGCTTTTTAACAGACATTGGATTACCTTCTAGAGCATTCGTAAGTACAACACGGTTGTTGATTGTAACCACACACCACCCACTTTGTATTTTGTGCCTCAATTCTTTCCAACTATTAATGGCTCTCTTATTTTCCTCATTATTATTCACTCCGTTCACAAACAATTGTGCATTCAGGCGGTAAGAATCTAAATATCAAATCAAGATTTGAGGTATTGAGTAGAGACAATAAAAAATACGTCACAAGTCACAAAAAGTGACCATTCTTACCTCGTTGATCCTTGGGTGCCCTCTCAATATAATCATCTAATGTGGACAACTTGCAATTCACATCTCCAAAATATGGATAATATCCATATTTAGTAATTGCTGCAGTAACAGCTTTTACAGTTGCATTATTATCTCGTCCCAAGTGATTAAAAAAGTTAGTTAAACCCTTATCAATGAGCAATGCTTTGCCGTATATGGTGCTCACGATAAAATTGGCCTGTCGTGCTTGTTCTCTCGCACGTTTTTTCAACATTGCCTGCTCCTTCTCGTCCGCAGTCCTGTTGGCATGCCTTGCACGTCGAATTGCATTTGCAGCAAGCTTTGACTCCGCCTTCTTCCGCTCCTCCTGCTCAATCTCAGCCTCGGTCCTGGCGGCTAGTAGTGCTGCTTTCTCTTGCTTACGTGTTTCCGCCTTTTTCGCAATTGCAGCTTCGACGTGTCCGTATTCTGTCTTCAGCGCTTGGATTTCAGTGGTACTCGATGTGACGAAACGCAAATCTTCATGTTTATACGCTAGTGCAGTAAATTCATCTGCATGTTCAGGGCCAGCCAGCTCTTCTACACAGTCGGCAATAGATGCAACAGACTGACACATCTGAGATAATTGCCTATCCACGGATGTGGACGTGAACACTGTGAAACACTTTAGATGTCGCGTAGACTCCTCACCACACTTGACAAGCTGTCCATTCATAGGAGGAACAACGTCACGGTCGATTTTAGACAAGAGTTCCTTGACAAAATAGTCATCGACTTCGACTGTGGAGATAAGCTCTTTATAGAAATTTGAAGTGATTCCAGCACAGCATAGCAGCAACAAATTGCATCCACCAATACGTAACATTGATACGAGGATCGTATAAAAGTGTGTTAGCGTCGACAGTTCGATCGTTGTTGCATCTGGACACGATGAATAATGTCCTAGTGGAGGTGGTGGTAGAAGACAGGCCATTCTACCATTTTCACCAAGCACACCAAGGTTGTCACTGCCCCATGTGTAATCCGAAGGTGAATCTAAGCATTGCGCAAGTGCAGTGAAGACTCTCCCAGATGCACAATCGGTGAGCTTCTTACCAGGTGGACAAATTCCACCACAAGCTGCCGAAAATCCTCCGAAAGTAGGACATTTGTTCACCATGATGATGAAATTGGCACCAATCCTCGATTCGTCTATCACTTTGTTGGTAGATTCTGCAGCGTACGGATTACTATCGTAATACGAGCTGGCGCGGATAGCATCCTTAGCTGCATCTTGAAGTGCTTGATTAATCACTACACAAAGAAGAAACAAACAGATAATTAGAGAATAATGTTACAAAGTAAGCAATTGCAGCGCATACAAAAGGTCTTACATTCTAAGTCCTGACATTCCTCTTTTGCCTCTGGTTTCCATACTAACATACGAGCAGCGCATGTTGAAATGGCACGAACGACTATTTCTTTGACATCTTCCGACGAGAAAGGAATGAGTCCATCAATCTTCTCAGCAATGTCGGCTCTCGCACTAGCAATGCCAACGCGATATTTGAGATTCTTTTCATTGAAACGTATACATAAAGACTCAAAGGCAGCAGCAGACAGTGTCTCGGCAAGCACCAGCGCGTTTTTCATGATTGCTCTTGCCTCATGATCAGGTGTGCCGTCCGGGTGAAATCCAATCATACCCGGACAGTATAACGGTGTAGGATGGATCTTCTCCTCGTACTCGTTGATGATACCCTCGAGACTTTCAATCTTTAGCAAGAGAGAGTCATTTGACGTATGACAACATGGCGGCTTGAAACACGACATTGAACTGACGAAGTCGTTGACCGGTGTATCAACCGGTGTCACTTGTAGTGTCTGCTCGTCCACAATCTGCGTCAAATCATTGACACCGGTTGACTGAGAAACAGGGTCAACATCATTTCCCCCCCTGAAGAGACCGATATTAATTGGTTGGATTGGGTGTGCTGCAGGTAGTGGATGGTGGAATTTGTATGCACTGACAACGTCACGAAAGGGAGTAATCATAGCTCCACCTCTCTCTTGATCAAGTAGTGATGACACGTATAATTGTGCACTATCTTCATCAAAAAAAATTGCTGATTTAGTGGTATCATTGGTTTTGACAGCAAAACATTGGACTGAAGGGGTAGAGGAGGATGATGGGAAACTACCTCCAGCCCCTAGTGCTGATGTTGTTGATAATTCAGATGATGATGATGTAGAATTACCTCCAGTTGATAGTGCTGGTGTTGATCCATTATTCTGAACCAACACATCAACTTCTGCTATTAATGCATCAAACTCTTCTTTGGGCCAACCTAGCATATGAAAATCACTAATATCAATTTCTATTTCATCACTAGTAACTGTATCATCGTCAATGTCCATTGGATCATCATTATCCAGCGGTGGAGAGTGAGGAGGAGAGGGAGGTCCATCATTACTATTGATATCAGCCATTGATAATTGACGACAGCAAGATTACCTCACGGACTTTTGTACTTTCCTTGCCAAAGATGAGACAATGACTCTGCGTATTTGTCATCGGCGTCCCCCGGCGTCGGTGGGGTGGCGTTGTTGGGTGCAAGAGTCTCCCGCTGTCTCCCGCCAGTCTGCTTTTATTCATCCATGTATGCTGACCCACAGCGCCCCACTAATCCTACAAAGCTTTAGTCAGACCAATAACTGTTGTCCCACAATGCCCTTTTCGTTAGGGAGACGTTCGAACGGTGGCGATGGTGGCAGTCCTAGT
>Ga0247843_1004001_pt1 | contig 22764 bp, 36 predicted proteins | sample LaCruzMarch2017__FD_192420 | JGI IMG/M metagenome (GOLD analysis project Ga0247843, IMG submission 192420) | Freshwater microbial communities from meromictic Lake La Cruz, Castile-La Mancha, Spain - LaCruzMarch2017_8m | ecosystem: Environmental > Aquatic > Freshwater > Lake | place: Spain...
GCAAACTTGAGCAAGAGCGAGACGATGCACTAAAAGAATCACTGGAACAGGCAAGATTGTTAGGTATCTCTGGCGAACGGGAATGCAGGTTAATTGCAGAGCGTGACGAAGCAAAGCGGAAATACGACACTCTTGCAGTAGAAAATATGTTGGAAGTCAATAAAATTTGCAATCAAAGAGATGCAGCAATGGATGTTTTATCAAACCTTTCACATTATTTGAGTTGTGGATTGGGAGATGAAACTACAACAGCAAAAGAGTATGGTGCAAGAATTCGTGAAGGTATTAATGCTCTATTAGATCCTATTGTTGAAGAAAAAGAAAAACTCAGAAAAATGCTTGACCTACAGACAAAGATTGTAGTAGACTTAGAGATGAGATTAATGAAATAACATATGAGTCCAGAACTAATCAAAATAATTAAAAAAGTAGATTCTTTTAGAGATGTTCTAAAAGAACATGGTTTCGAAAATCTTGAATGCTTTTGGTATTCAGATGGTTTCTATTCTAGTAATTGGCGAGATATGTCAGTTGCCAATGAAAAACCAGATAGAGAAGAATCTTCTACATATTGGCAATTTGGCTTTAAAAGTCAGCATGAAAAAGTTAAAAGAATTCATCTTGAAGCACTGATGCCAGTTTTTGAAGATTATTTTACATTTGAATTGAGATACTATCCAGAGGTAGAATTACACGACAGAAAATACTATTCAGGTCCAACAGCAGTATTGAGTGTCTCAAATATTATGGAAGAAGACTTGACAAACATGCAAAAGTATATAAACTATATTTTAAACATAGCATGAAAACTAAATTAAAGTGGAAGAAAAAATGGTGTGACGATAAATCTGGGCATTGGTATTCAGCAAAAGTACCCGTAATCAATTGGGAATATATTGTAGATACTAACTTCTGTATAGGAAAATTTACTGGATTTGTTGGTGGTTTATATTTTGCAAAGTCTGATGATGATATTACAAAAATTTCCGATAAGTCTTATAAAACAGAAGAGGCTGCCATGAAAGCTTGTGAAAAACATTTGCAAGATACTGCTGAAAAATTTAACAAATGGCTTAAACAAAAATGAAAGAGCTCACAAACTATAATACCCCTCTCGAAATTGTTAGTATCTACACTAATACCTTAAACGAAAGATCAAAGCAATATGGATATAGTTTGAATTATGCTACAGGGTTTATGTGGACCACACTTCGAGATATTATCAACGAACATCCGCAAATCTCCGATATTCTTCTTGAGAAAATTAACGATCTAAACAAACTTGCTGAATACCCTAATCCATATACAGCAGATGAAGATCCAGAAGTTGACTATATTGTTGATAGAAGATGGATCGTCAATAAAAATTATCACAAATATCCAATCTTTAAAAAAAGTTGTTATAGTAAACTTCCGTATGACTGTAAACAAATAGTGGATGATATTGTGAATGCATCTACACTTGAAGTGTTTCACAGATGGGATGAAAAATTTAAGAGAAAATATTTTACAAAAGCTATTCTTATGGCTTATGATCTCGGTAAAGAAGATAATAAAAATATCTTTACTATGATTAGAAGTTGGTTTTACGGTTTTACAAAATACAGAACGAGATGCTAAACAAAAATAAATTTAGATTTTGGAATCCACCAGGTAAAGCATTTGTAGAACAATACAAATATAATGGGTTTGTTGACGAGTTATTTGAACAAGATGATATGCTTATCCCTTCTCAGTATACAGGAATGAAAGATTGTGAACAAAAAGAAATTTGGGAAGCGGATATTATAGAATTTGAAAGACCATTAACGAGCAAAGACTTCAAAAAATTTACTGCAATCATATCCTATACTAATGCTGCCTATTTAGTTATGGCTAAAACATCTGATGTAGAAGGAACGTTGGCTTATATATGGTTACATGATCTTTCTAAAGAAATTTATACGTGGAAGGTAAAAGTAATCGGAAATACATTTGAAAATCCCGAGTTAACGGAATAAAAGTAAAGGTTGATCAAATATTCAAAGTAATTTTCATTAGAATAATTGTCTGCATTTTTGGCCTAAGGTGTGTATTTTTTAACAAAATAATAAGTACATACACAATATGCCCGCTCCAAAGACTCTAATAATAATATTATCTGAAACCAGAGCAAGCGAATTAACTTTTGAAGGTTTCAAAGAACATGTAATAAACAGGTTAAATGCTGATTTATGTGTATGTATAGGAGTTAAACCTGATTATGATTACAATAATCCGTTTTACCAATTAGCAAAACATAGATTTTTGTATAATGAACCAGAAGACTTTGGTGATGCGTTTGACTACGCTTATGATATAATATCTCAAAACAAACCTGAATATGAGTGCGTCACTGATGAAAACGGTCATGTTACACACAAAAAACATTTGCATTGGCGTGAATTTTTAAAAATAAAAGATCAATTTTTAGGAGGAATAAAAGACCCTCACAATCAACATCCAGGTTCTGCAGGTATATTAGTATTTTTTAGGTGGTTTTTATTAAAAAATTTAATAGAAAATGACTTAATAAACCAATATGACAGATTTGTTATTACAAGAAGTGATTTTATATACCAGTTACCTCATCCAAAAGTAGAAGACATGAACGAAAACTGCATATGGATACCAGACGGAGAGCATTATGGCGGATATACAGACAGACATGTTGTTTTATCTAAAACCAATATCAACCAATATTTGAATATATTGAATAACTTTGTGATGAGGTCAAATGAATATTTTCACAAAATGAGGCCTTATTCAAAACGAAATAATGGAATGAATTTAGAAAAATTAATAAAATTTCATTTGGAACAAAATAACGTTTTACATCTAGTGAAACAATTTCCTTATATAATGTATTCTGTAAGAAATACAGGAGGGTCCACAAGATGGAGGGAAGGCACATTTTCAAACAAACTAGGTTATCATATAAAGTATGATAGTGAATACACAAGATCAAATCGTTTGAGAAGGGCTTTCCTGAGATCTAGATCGTCTATTGATAACTTTTATGAAAAGCATATCAAGGTAAGAAGCCATCATGATTATAAAACACCTATTCCATTAAATGAAATTGATATAAATATTCAAACTAAATTTACGCAAGATATGCCATTTGTTTGTATAAAAAAATTCATTAATGGTGTAAATTCAAACTCTTACAATCAAATACCCGACATTTGTAAGAAGTATATGAAATATAATAATAAGAATTGGGAGATAACATGGTCTAATAGCATGATTGATGATATGTTAGATTTTTGTGACAAATTAGAATACGAAAAGCTGTCACCAAATGTTTATCCAAAATCCTCTTTGCAGTTTGTAGAAGTTTTCAATAAATTTGTTAATGTAACAGGAAAAAAATGTTTAGTATTAGGTTCTATATCTCCTTGGATTGAGTGTTTATTATTGCATTTTAATGCAGAAAGTGTAACTACGTTAGATTATATAGCGCCTAAATGTAATTACAAAATTAATACTTTATCCGTAGACAATTATATTAAAGAAACAAAATATGACGTCATTGTGTCGTATTCCTCTTTGGAACACGACGGCTTAGGACGATATGGCGACCCTTTAAATCCTAATGGGGATATTGATGCTTGTATTGAAGCATATTCTATGTTGAATAGTGGAGGCTATTTTATTTGCGGAATTCCTATAGGAGATGGATGTATTGTAGGAAATTGTCACAGAATATACAATCAAACAAGAATAGATAAATTATTTTCGTTATTCGAAAAACGCATAACCAGCGTAAATTATCTAACATTAGATTCAACTCTTGATTTTTCTGGCTCAAATTGGCAAAACCAACCTGTGTTTGTGTATAAGAAGACGGATGGATCCTGCAAAAAAAGCAAAAGTTATTGAATTCTGTCCTAAGGAGATGGTAGCAAGGTCTTTTAACGAGATATTTTACGGGGCAGTAGATTCGTTCGCTGAATATCATAAAATTGAGTATGACCCCCATCTTTCAAATGATATTCAGCAAACAGAGCTTATCTCAAGAGAGTTACCTTATATTGATATAATGCAAATAAAATCAATACTTGAAACAAAATAAAAAAATGGAAGGAATAATGGAAATTAAACATAACGCATATTTTTTAGTGTATCAAGATAATACACATAATCAATATTTAAAAAGATTATTACCATCCGTTAAAAAATACGGAAAACAGTTTAAAATTATCAAATTTAATAAAAAAAACATAAAAGATGATTTTTTAAATAAAAATAATTCTATATTAAGTAGCGATCGTGGTGGTGGTCACTGGTTATGGAAACCTTATATTATTAACGAGACATTAAAAACAATAAATGATAATGATATTATTTTTTATTTGGATTCTAAATATTATTTTATTGAAGATTTTACAAACTTATATTCAGAATATATGAAAAATAACGATTTATTAGTATGGAAAAACAAACCAAATGAACCAATATGGTATATGAAAAACTGGTGTAAAATGGATGTAATACACAAATATAATATGTATGATAAAGTTTTTAATGAGAATGCTGAAGATTGTTGGGGTGGAGCGTTAATTGTAAAGAAGACTAAAAACACTATTCGATATATTCAAGAATGGTTAGATATGTGTTGCATTTATCAAGATATATCAGATTCACCTAGCACAATTCCAAATAGTGAGATGTTTAGTGAGCATAGGGAGGATCAAAGTCTATTAAGTATACTTTTACATAAGTATAATATAGAAATGCAGTATTTTCCAAAACAATACTTACAAAATGTAAGAGTACCTTTTCGAAACAAAATAAAAAATAATATAATATGAGCACAATCAAAGTCATCACATTAGAAGAAATCGAAGAAAAACTCGCAAATATTCATGCCCAGTTAACACTGAACTACGGAAGTCTCCAATCCGAAATGCCAGAACAAAGAATGGCAATCAAATATTTAACAGGCAATGAAAAGGTGCTGGAAATTGGTGGCAACATCGGACGCAATTCGTTGGTCATCGGACATCTGTTGAATCAATACAAGAGTCAAAGCCCAAGCCTTGTAGTCCTGGAATCCGAGCAAAAATTAGCAAACCAACTCACAAAAAACCGCGATGCAAACAACATGAATTTCCATATAGAGCCTGCAGCATTATCCAAAAGAAAACTAATACAATGCTGGTGGAACACTAAACCAAGTGAAATATTAGAAAAGAATTATCATTGGGTAAATACAATTACGTGGGACGAATTAAATGCAAAATACAACATTGATTTTGATACATTGGTATTGGATTGCGAAGGAGCATTTTATTATATATTGATGGACATGCCGGAGATATTAAACAACATCAAGTTAATCATCATGGAAAATGATTACGATGATATAGAAAAGAAGAACTATGTCGACAATATATTAACCCAACATAACTTTTATGTGGATTATGCAGAGGCTCTCAGCTTAGACATGGCATGCGCTAACAAATTCTTTGAAGTCTGGGTTAGGGGACCACAGTTGGCAAGTTGATTGTTAGAAAGAATTTATTTCATATATAACATGAAAATACTTTACATTTAATACCAAAATAATATAATATAATATAATATGAAAAGAATACTCGTTTTAGGTGCTGGTGGATTTATAGGAGGTCATTTAGTGTCAAAACTAAAGAGCTTGGGACATTGGGTTAGAGGTGTAGACATCAAATATCATGAATATAAAAAAACTGATGCTGATGAATTTATAATTGCTGATTTAAGAGATCCAATAAAAGTTGATGTTGTAATTGACGAAACAATTGATGAAGTATATCAATTAGCTGCAGACATGGGAGGATCCACTTATATCAATACAGGGGAACATGATTCAGATGTCATGCATAATTCCTGTTTAATTAATTTAAACGTATTAAAAACATGTTCCCATAAAAATGTTAAAAAATTATTTTATTCCTCATCTGCATGCGTTTATCCTGAACACAATCAAATGGATCCAGAAAACCCAAAATGTTCTGAAGATAGCACTTATCCAGCTGAACCGGATAGTGAATATGGTTGGGAAAAATTATTTAGCGAGCGTTTATGCTTCGTTTTCCATAAAGATTTTCCAAAATTAGATATTAGAGTAGCAAGATTTCATAATATATATGGTCCTTATGGTACATACGAAGGAGGAAAGGAAAAAGCTCCAGCAGCATTTTGTAGAAAAGTTGCTCTAGCAAAAGATGGAGACACAGTGGAAGTGTTTGGGGACGGTCTTCAAACAAGATCATTTTTGTTGGTGGACGAATGCATCGAGGGAATTTTACGGTTAATGGAATCAGACTTCAAAGGTCCTGTAAATATAGGATCAGAAGAAATAATTAACATGAATGATTTTATGAATATGATAATCAAGTTATCAGGTAAAAATCTAACCATAAAAAATACACCATTTCACGGAGTTGGAGTCAGAGGCAGAAATTCAGACAATAAATTAATTCAAGAAAAGCTAGGCTGGAGTCCCAACTATCCTTTAGAAAAAGGAATGAAAATAACTTATAATTGGATTAACAACCAATATTTAACTCACAGTAACTAAACTTAAGTTATTAGTAATTAATTTTTTTAACCATTACGTAAAAATGTGATAACAGCATTATTAGTATCAGTAAATTATTCAGATTGTTTAAAAGTAGCTTTACCTCACAATACTCTCCAATTCGATCAAATTATTGTAATAACGACAGAGAGTGACAAAGAGTGTCAAGATATTTGCAGTAAGTATTCGAATGTTAAATGCTTAGTCGTTCCAGATGAAGCTGTAAAGACGCCCACAAATCCCTTTAGTAAAGGAGCGCTTACAAATAAAGGGTTCGAATATTTAAACGAGATTGGATATTCAGATTGGCTTGTAATAACAGATGCTGATATTGTCTTTCCTGAAAACTTTAAAGAATTATTGCTCAGTAAAAAGAAAAATCCAAATATATTATATGGAATAGCCAGAAGGTTTTGCAAGAATTTAACATGTTTTAATGAATATTTAAATACCAAAAATACAGCCTTTTGCACCATTGGCTCCCGTATGAGCTCTCTTTTATTCAACGGGTATTGCCAAATTTTTATCTACAGTGCCAATAAGTTCGTTTATAGCGAGATCGATACTGAATGGGATGACTTATGGTTCTTATCATACTTTTCTAAATATGTTAAACGATCTATGGCCGCAAATGAAAAAAAACCCTATCTTTGGTGTAGACCGAGTCCTTCTTTGGTTTTGTTATCTACTATGAATTATTTTGTTATACATTTGGGAGTACCTGAAGTAAACTGGCATGGCAGAAAATCCGAACCGTTTATTTAAATTTAGTTATTTTTAGAAAATTAGATTTGTTCACAACCTGAGCGTATACTTATGTTTTATTGAGTACAAAAAGCATTAACCGATAATATAAATATTGACTTGTCCTATATGTTATAGTAGTATCTTATAAATGAATGCAAATACTAACTATACTGATTCATCGGCACTTCCGTCATACTGTCCAATTCCTCAAGTAAACGCATCTCTGTTTAAGTGGAATGATGGCATTGGAACAGCAAATGCTTCTGTAGTATTCTCAAATTCAAATAAAGTTCCGCCATCTTTCAAGATGATCTCACCAAAGACTGGTAAAATAAAAACTTTTAATTATGCTATGGAAGAAGCTATTCAATACGACTCGTGGGATGGAGAGTTTTCAAAATTTTATACAAACTGTGGACTGGCAGCAATCATTTGGAACTACTAATATGAAATCATCAACCGTAACAATATATAAACTACATTGGAATGCTGACTATATCGAAGATCGTGAAAATTGGTACAGAACACGAAAATGTGGACTGACGTATTTGTCGAACGCAAAAGGAGAAGCTGCAGCAGAAGAAGCATTCCACCTAACAAACGCACCAGAGGAATTGTTGGAGGAAGATCAAAAGCGTTTATTAAAAAAATTAGAGTTTAAAGGACCTTCCTTATCAGTCGGCGATATAGTTAGGGTAGATGCTTATCCAAAACAACATTCCGTACCAGCTGACTACTTTCTTTGCAAAAGCTTTGGTTGGGAGAAATACAATGCAAACATTATAGAACTAGTCAAACATCTCTCGTGGTAAGAGTGATCTAAATCTTTATATATAAAGTGTATTTATTCTATAACATATAGTAAATATATGTGTGCAAAGAAAAACTAGAAGAAAGTTAAACTCTATGGGAATACAACCTTGTGAAATCTGCAGAGAACAACACTTCTTAGTACAACACCATATCCAAGGTAGAACTATCAACAATCCACATAAACACTACAACCTAGCCAATGTCTGTAGCAATTGCCACCTCAAAATTCATAAAGGCGAAATTGTCATTGAAAAAAGAGTAATGACCACAATAGGAGAAGTTCTACTATGGCACATTAAGACTGATCCGTCTATCACAGGAGAAGACTCTCGTCCATACATACAAAATTGTGAGTCTTAAATAATCAAACATGGAAATTATACCACTCAAAGACGCATTTAAATGTTTAACTGAAGCTACTGCTGTATATGATAATTATACTGCAGAATTAATGTTTCTGGACGTTTATGACATAACAGGAGAGCCAGATAACGAGTTTATGTATTTGTCGTTAGATGAATCAAGAATGGTAGAAACTATACATTTTTGTGAAAAAAGAAATGGTGAAGTGAAAGTTTCTGGCTCTTCTATGTTCCTTTACGATAATTGTGGAATATATAGAGAACTAACAATTCTAGTATGCAAGCAGTTAATATGAGATTTTATAGACAATTTGACTTAAATATACATATGAAGGAACTCATATGATAACAGCTCTTTTAGTATCAGTAAATTATTCAGACTACTTAGAAGTAACTTTACCATATAACACTAAACAATTCGATCAAATTATTGTATTAACGATAGAGAGTGATAAAGCATGTCAAGATCTTTGTAGTAAGTATTCTAACGTTAAATGTTTAGTCTTTCCAGACGGAATTTTAAAGAAGAACAGAAAGACATTTAATAAAGGAGCTATTATAAACAAAGGGTTTGAACATCTAAACGAGACCGGATATTCAGATTGGCTCGTAATGACCGACGCAGATATCATCTTTCCGGAAAACTTTAAAGAATTAATGCATAGTAAAGAGAAAGACCCAAACATATTATACGGAATGAAAAGGAGACACTGCTTCACACAATCCGTGCTCAATGAATATTTAAAATCATTAGACGCTAATCTGTTGACTGTTAACGCTCGGGGGATATATAATAATATGATTGGTATTGGATTTTGTCAAATTTTTATGTATGAAGCTAATAAATTTACATTGGTTGAGTCTACTAATGCTAACACTAGTGATATCCGATTTGTAAATGATTATTTTGGATCTTTCTATAATGTAAAGAGTTTAAAAGATGATATCTTTGTTATACATTTGGGCGAGACCTGTAAAAACTGGCGAGGCCGCACGACCAAACCGTTTGTCTAATATTTATAACTCCATAACACAAATTCTTTCTTAGATAAGGATCATTCACAACTAAGAATGTTTGATCATATTTTATTGCGATTTGAAGCTAAAAGGAATATCCGAAAAACTCGATATCTCTTGCATACATTTTCTCAATTTGCTTTTTTAAATCTTTAGTGTAGTAGTCTCGATATCCGTTGTCTTTTGGTCTGGACGAATTGCGTTTTTTAAGTTTTGGAAATGGCAACTTAATTTTATCACAAACATCAGCAAAATCTTTTTCTAAATTTTCAAATGAGATCCAAACTGGGTTTACGTAGGCAGGTTGGTTGTTCTTGTCAATCTGATTTAAGAAGTGAACGTGTTGTTTTTGTTCTAATAATGTTTTAAATTTATCCAAATTATGACAAAAGTAAGGAAAACTTGCATCAAGCTCCCCACTTTCTATTTTTTTTGCTATTTGAGGCATTCGTTTATTTTCATCCCTTGTCCCTAGTTGAGTCCAATATTTCCACAAACTAATAAATCTATCCCAAGGATTTCTTTTTACTGCAAATATAAAATAATCTTTGGCTATGTTTTCTGTTATGTTATCATAATGAACGTTCACGCCAAAGTTAAAATCGGTCGGAGCAACTTTTTGTTCTAAAAAATAATGCTCTATAGAAGTTCCTGCATTTTTTGGTATATGTAAAAACACAAATTTGTGAGAATGTGATATCATCTTTTTTGAATAAAATTTATATTAATCTTTGTTTAGATTACTTAAGTACATAAAAAGATAAACATACGAAAAAATACTCTCTCATGGGAACTGTCAAACCTGTGTTATAGCGAGATGGTTTATACGATGTTATTCACACAAATACCAAATACTAAAATAAAATCTGAGTGGCTGATTGACTCTAGTGGATACAATCTTCTTTCTCGTTGAATATAAATTAACTAAATACATAACACATGAGTGGATATTATAATACATATTTAACAAGTAACGAAAGACAATTTATAGACAAAGTTGCAGACATAGCTATAAAAAAATTAAGATTGTCCCCTCCAAAATACATCACTCTCAGAGAAATTGAAACAGCCTTCAATGAAACATTCTCCACCTATAACTCAAACGACCATATATACGAAATATTTGACGAATGTACAACATACGTTTTAACAACACAAGGTGGAGTAATTTATAATCAAATGTATTTCAGAGAAGCAGGAACAGATGAAGAAATAAGACAAAAAATTAATAATGCACTCGCCTACGAACTTAGAAGATGGTTCACTAACTACGAAACAGTCAAATTACCAAACCAATCTAACTCAGAAAAAGCAATCCAGCAATACATAGACTCAAGAAAATATCAAGACCTTACAAACAAACTACCAGAACTAAAAGGTATCTTTGAATCATCGGATGACTCTTCATTACCCCTCACCCAACCAGAAACAAATTACATCCAATCAATAGTAGATATAGCCATACAAAGACTCTTCCAATCCCCAAGAATGTATATCTCTCTCCTGGATATAGAAAACACCTTCAATAAATTCTTCCCAAACTTACAAGGAAAGATGCAACAAGCTGTGTCAAAATTTGTTGAACAAATCACTCGCCTCGTATTAACAAAAAAACAAGCAACAATCTACGCCTACATGTATGGATGGCACCCTTTCCCAGAAACACCAGAGCAAATCCGAGACCTCAAACACAAACTAATAGACGAGCTTACACAACTCTTTAAACAACAAATCAACCATTTTACCAACCTAACCAACATCCCCTCATACCAGCACGTTGACCAACTAATCAAAAAATACGTAGATAATAGAAAAATGCATGACCTTGAATCGAAACTCCCAGAACTCAAAGGCATCTTCTCAGACCTATGAAACAATTTACAAAAAAAAGCAATAAAGATTAACATGACACAATTTAATAAGCTAGTTCATGTTTTGTTAGAACAATGTTGGAAGGGATATGTCAAGAAGGGGATGAAGAAAAAAGGCAAGAAGCTTGTCCCAAATTGCGTTAAGAGTAACAATAAATAACATTATGATTGATAAGGCACTCATAGAAGATTTTGAATGTGGAGAATGGATTGAAAGATATGAACCAGCGATTAGTCAAAAAAAGAAGCTAAAGTTTGAAGAAGGAAACTGGGTTGCTCCAGTAAATGCAACAGGAAGTGAGAAGGGGTTTAAAAGTTCAACATATCATGCTACATGGATTTGGGAAGCGTTTGAACAGCCTGGACAAATTATCGGAAGGTTTATTCAACCCGGATCATATGTAAAGTATGCAGTAAAGATTCCAAGCTTACATAAAGTATATCCGATACATTCTAACTTCTTGAGAAAGCTAACAGAAGAAGAGATTAAACTCATAAAGTTAGTGAAAAAGCTTCCAGAACTAGAAGGCATCTTCTGATACCTATAAACGACCATTATAACTCCTACCTAACTATGAAAAAGAATGGATGAAGTATTCATGAATCAAATAAATAGTGACATACCCATCGACGAACCGTTTCTCTACATCTCCTGGAAAATGCAAACTCAAGGGTTATTTAATGTAGGTTGGGCAATAAGAAGTGTGATAACCTACTGTATCGAAGAAAACATAGGAAGAAATATAATTATCAGTAATTTGATACCTCTTGCAAAAAAGCATTCTCCCTCTTCTGACACCAACATTAGAGATCTGAGACGATATTTTGACTTTCCTAATCATATTGAGACAGATAACTTTAAACCAGTAAAAATTTTTTTCGATCGCAACAACAAATGTTATAATAACATTTTAAATATTAAAGAGTTATGCTTTATGTGGACTGCACGAAATCCAACAAATTTTCTTAATACTTTTTCTGAAAATGCTAAGTTTTCACCTAAATTTTGGATCTGCCGTGAACTCAGCAAACACGAATTTATTCAAGCAGCAACAATTAGTAAGAATTTGGTATATTGCGGCTGGCAAGGATTTTGTGATTCAGCTGTAAGATTAAAGTACAACTACACACTACAACAAAAAGCCAAGACAGTCGTTGATAGTATAAGATCTAAACACACCAAGTTCCATGTATTGCACTTGAGAAGAGGGGACATGTTAAGAAACGTTCCTAGAGATTGTTATTATTCTCATGTAAAAGAGTATTCAGATCCTGATTATGTTGTTCGACGTTTACGTGAAACTTTTGAAGTTGGTTCTAGCGTTTACTTGATGACAAATGGTAATTCGAGATATGTTTCAGCACTTAAGTCGAAAATTGGGTCAGACTTTCACTTATTTACACAAACATCGTTTCCTGAATTGAATCAAATTGGAAAAGCAGATAATTATGAATTATTTGTAATAGAACTCTGTATTGCTGAATTGTCAGATAAAATTTTATCAAACAGAAGTTGGGATAACATATTTGAACACACAAACGTAATTGATCTTGGACCCATAAAATAAACTCATCGTGATAATAGCTCTTTTATTATCAGTAAAGTATTATTGATTATTCTAATATTAATTTTATTTTTGTTATATCAATATGAGGCAAATCTCTTTTATGATGAGGCTTTGACATTGGATTTGCTGGATTGGGGCCATACTCAATTTTATGATATGCAGCAAATGAGTCTACTGCCCCGTGAAATAACTCTTGGAAACTCCTATTTTGCTCCGCCTTAGGACAAAATTCGATAACTGTTGCTTCTTTTGCAGGATCTAAATGAATTATATTAGCAAAAGCTGCCCCGTGAGGCCCAATTACAATTTTAGCATTAGTAAAGAGTTCATGTTGTTTAGAAATGGAAGTGCGAGATCCATCTGGCTCTTGTCCTGTTAGTAGATGAAACTCTAGATTATGTTTGTTGGCGTATTCTTTTAAATAAGCAACAATCTCATCTTCGTTTTGTTGCTTCATGCATCTGCCATTGTTAATAATACCTGTCGAGTTGTTCCTAGAACAAAATATCAAATATTGCTTTGGTGTATTAACTATGGGCTTCAATCTTTGAAACTCGTTTTTTAATGCAAGCAGTGCATATTTAGTACGCCACGTTTTTTGTAACCCACCGTGACTATATCTTTTATTAAAACGATTAATGGTTATTTCTTTAGTAAACTCTGGTATATGTTGGTTAGAGTGCTCAACGAAGACAAATTTCAATTTATTTGAGAAAGTTAACCCAAAAAAATCTATTACTGCTTGCAGTATGGGAGTCATTTGCACTAATACAGAGTCGTATTGAGGAAAAATAACATCAGTGTTACATAAGAATGCAAGACAATCTTGGTATACGTGGCCATATTCTGTAGGAAAGTGCATATAAACTGCTGCTGTTTTTAATTCAGATTCTTCTTGCATAATATCAAAACATTTTCTTTCATCACATTTAAACTTAAATTTTTCACAACATGTCTCTTTATATCTATGCTCATTCTGCCCCGCCTCCACCATCACCTTCCCCGCCCCCAGAATAATCACCCCCATACCCCCAAACACCCCAAAGCCCAACAGGCAACCTCTTAATTGATTTATCTCCACTGAGAACCTTTCTCTTCTTACGGGCTTTCTTACTCTTTTTCTCAACTAATATCATCTCTACCATTTGTGTAAAATTCATATAAGTTATTTATTAATTCTTTGGGTCTACTAAGTTTAGTATCTCACTCAGTGTTTTAAATAAGTTGCTGTTTTGACAATTCGTTTCAATAGGTTGCTGTTTTGACAATTTGCTTGAAATTCGTCATTTAATAGAGGAAAGTATTCTCTGAAAAACTTAAACTGCATAGGATTAATTTTAGTCCGTTGGCGACCTTGTACTTTACAGTGCTCCTCTTTTATATTGAAATCCGTTAATCCAATATTTGTTAATAACAATCTCAACAACTCAACAAAATAAGCTTTAGTAGGATGCATCGTATCAAACGCCATAACTTTACTCTTAAAGTTTTCTTTTAGAAAGCTCTCCATACAAATATAAGTTGGGTATTGCTCCTTATGCATATTTGCCCTTTGATGATTCTCGTTTCTACCTTCAGTATAAACTGTGGAAATAGGGTACTCTTGCTCTAAAATCTCTGTTAACTTTGGATCATCTGATTCACGCAAGAAGTTAACAATCTCTTCAACATTATAGGGATCACTAACTTTTGTTTGTGCGTATTTTATATATGGATTTGATTCACTCAACTCAAAACAATGTAATGTCAAACGAGGATTAGGAACACAAATGGCCCTGCCAGTTACTATGTTATCACAAAGAAATTTGGTTGTTAATTCTGGTATACAAGAACTGAGCTTTGTATTTTGAAATACAAAAAAATCCGCTTGTTTGATTTTTTCGTGTACAGCAGTATAAAATTCTTGCTGCATGGAACGGGTTTTTTCGGTCCACGCTTTAAAGTATATTAGGGATTGCACCATCGGTTTACAGGATTTGTCGGCTCTGATCACCTCAAACTTTTCTTGTAACTCAGGGTCCAATGAAAAATATTTACCGAGAGCCCATGTATGACAATTTCCGTAAAATAATATTTTTTGTTTCATTTGGGTTTAATAAATATAGCAATCTCAGACCCTTCTTCTTCTTCATAAGACGAACGAAAGTCCCCTATTTCAAAATGCCAGATTGTTGGTTTGTCTGTATTCGTTGTTATTCTTACATATTCAATGGCATCAGCCTCATTATAACCTCGTTCCCAACCATCTAGTACAATACGGCTATCTGCAGGCACTTTCGATAAAATTTCTATTAACTCCTTTGCGTTCATTTTTTTTTTTGTCCATTATTTCAATAACTCTTTCTTACCAATCAACTTGCCAATTGAGTTGCTGAACTCGTTGCTCTCTGATTATGATACGCCTTACCAGCAGTCTTAACCGCTCGTGCCGCCATGAGGGCCGGCTTTCTTAAATTACGAACTTTAATCAACTTCACCACATCAGCAAACGGAATTAACGAAATTGAAGAGATTCCTGCATTTATAGCATGCTTTTTTGCTGCATCATTATCCTTGTCAGCTAAAGCAAACGCTGCCCTCAAAGCTGAAATAACAGCATTGGCTCCATCAGCAACCATTCCAACCGTTGGCTCAATCCCAGCAACATCTAAAGCTAATTGCAGCTTATCTAAATTACTAGACATATCTTCTGATATAAGAATAGAATTGTATGCTTCCTCAAGTAAAATTTGATCGGAACTTTTCATACATTTACTTAATAAAAATCTACAGCCAAACTCAATGAACTCTCTATTTATAACGTTTATTCTCCAGAGAAATTAATTTATTATTTTTCTACATTTCCCGTACGTAAATCGCTAAAAAATAATACCAAAAATAATAACAAAATCCGCATTATTTTAATGAAATATAGGAATATTCATGATTTATGCGTCGAGTTGCGAGGGGACCGTACGGTAAAAAAGATAAGATAGATTTATTACATAAAAAATACATTTTTACGTACGTAAAACGCTAAAAAATAATACCAAAAATAATGATTATTTTCTGAGACCAAAATATAGGAATACAGGGCCCCCTGCACACATTTAATACCAACAAAAATAATGATGAATTCTTAAATATATAAACAAGTACGAATATCCTATGAACTTTCACCTTTTAGTAGAAACACTCCTCGAAGAAACTGACAAAGAGGCCATGGCTTGTAACAAACCAAGACGAATACGAAAAGGAGAACCAGGAGCTGGTGTTAAAAAGTTTGTAGTAAAAGCTTGCGAGAATGGAAAAGAAAAAATTATTCGTTACGGAGACGCTAATCTCAAAATTAAAAAATCCAATCCCAAAAGACGAAAAGCTTACAGAGCAAGACACAATTGCGATAATCCAGGAAGCAAATTAAAGGCAAATTGGTGGAGTTGTAAAAATTGGTAATCACAATTTTACCCTTTAAAGAATTATATTGAGACGTTATTGCTGTGTTGATTGTTCTAATATTAATTTTATTTTTGTTATATCAATATGAGGCAAATCTCTTTTAGGAGGAGGCTTTGACATTGGATTTGCTAGATTGGTGTCATACTCAATTTTATGATATGCAGCAAATGAGTCTACTGCCCCGTGAAATAACTCTTGGAAACTCCTATTTTGCTCCGCCTTAGGACAAAATTCGATAACTGTTGCTTCTTTTGCAGGATCTAAATGAATTATATTAGCAAAAGCTGCCCCGTGAGGCCCAATTACAATTTTAGCATTAGTAAAGAGTTCATGTTGTTTAGAAATGGAAGTGCGAGATCCATCTGGCTCTTGTCCTGTTAGTAGATGAAACTCTAGATTATGTTTGTTGGCGTATTCTTTTAAATAAGCAACAATCTCATCTTCGTTCTCTTGAATCATACGTCTGCCCCTGAAAACGACGTTTCTAGTCCTGTTCCTAGAACACCACACTAAATAGTTTTTAGGAGTATTGATTATAGGCTTTAAACGTCGAAATTCTGCCTTTAATGTGAGTATTGCATCTTTTGTGCGCCAAAGGGACCAATGCTGCCTATATCTTGTATTTACCCGATTAACAGTTATTTCTTCTGTAAACTCTGGTATATGTTGGTTAAAGTGCTCGACGAAGATAAATTTTAATTTCTTTGAGAAAGTTAACCCAAAAAAATCTATTACTGCTTGCATTCGAGGAGTCATCTGTACTAACACAGAATCGTATTGAGGAAAAATAACATCAATGTGATATAAGAACGTGAGACAATCTTGATATACGTGGCCATACTCAGTGGGCATGGTCATATAAACTGCTGCTATTTTTGCCTTAATTTTATTCATATAGTTGAAATATTTATTATTTCTAAAAGTTAATACAAGTTATAATATATTCAGCAGCAAACTAAAAGCAAATTAGTGGAGTTGTACAAATTGGCAGAAACTGTTAATTAAAAATAAAATGATAACAGCATTATTAGTATCAGTAAATTATTCAGACTACTCAGAAGTAGTTTTACCTTACAACACTAAACAATTCGATCAAATTATCGTATTAACGATAGAGAGTGATAAGACATGTCAAGAAGTCTGCAGTAAGTATTCTAACGTTAAATGTTTAGTCTTTCCAGACGAAATTCTGAAAAAGAATGGAAAGACGTTTAATAAAGGAGCTCTTATAAACAAAGGGTTTGAATATCTAAATGAGATTGGATATTCAGATTGGCTTGTGATGACAGATTCTGATATTATCTTCCCAGAAAACTTTAAAGAATTAATGCACAGTAAAGAGAAAGACCCAAACATATTATACGGAATGGAAAGGAGACACTGTGTTAATTTAAACCGTTTCAAAAGATATATGCGCGACAAAAAAAATATAAATATGCAACCCAAAGAGAAATTCCACGACTACTTTATGGGATATTGTCAGATTTTTATCTATAAGGACAACAGACTAAAATATGATGAAAATTGCAATGCAGAAGATAGTGATATTATTTTCCTCACAAATTTTTCTGAAGAGTTCAAAGAGTTCAAAGAGTTCAAACAGTTCAAACAGTTCAAACAGTTCATGTCCAATCGATCCGTTAAAGGGAGCACTAGGCGCCTGCATGACAAAATCAAAAGCATCAATAACTTCATTTTACTGACAACAGATGATTTTGTATTACATTTGGGTATACAACAATTAAACTGGGAAGGCCGCACAACCCCACAGTTTGTTTAGCTGCTTGCTTATTTCAACAAAGGAAAGTATTCTCTAAAAAACTTGAACTGCATAGGATCTATTCTAGCGCTTTTCAGTTGTGAAATATCTTTCTCTTCTATATTAAAATTAACTAATCCGAGATTTATTAATAACAATCTCAACAGCTCAACAAAATAAGCTCTATTAGGATGATTGTGCCTGTCGAATAATACTGTACTCCTAAAGTTTTCTTTTATAAAACTCTCCATGCAAATATAAGTTGGATATTGCTCCTTGTCCAGCTTTGCCCTTTGATGATTCTCATTTCTTCGTGCCTTATAAACACTTGATATTGGATACTCTTGTTCTAAAATCTCTGTTAACTTTGGATCATCGGATGTTTGCAAAAAATTATAAACCCGAATCGCTTTATTTGGATTATTAACTTTAGTCTTAGCATACTGTATATAAGGAAGAAGAGAAGCTGTGTCACTACAGTATACAAACACACGCATATTTGGAATACATACGTTTTTACCAGTCGATACGTTTTTATACAAATATTCGGTTTGTAATTCGTGTATCGTAGATCTCGCGGTTGATTGAAATACGAAAATATCAATATGACAGTTGCCCGAAAATAATATTTTTTGTTTCATATAGGTTTAATAAATATAGCAATCTCAGACCCTTCTTCTTCTTCATAAGACGAACGAAAGTCCCCTATTTCAAAATGCCAGATTGTTGGTTTGTCTGTATTCGTTATTATTCTTACATATTCAATGGCATCAGCCTCATTATAACCTCGTTCCCAACCATCTAGTACAATACGACTATCCGGAGGCACTTTTGATAAAATTTCTATTAACTCTTTTGCGTTCATTTTTTTGTTTATTCTAATAACGATTTTATTCGCATTATATCGATATCAGGTAAATCTTAACATTACTGACTCAATATAACCCGTTTAATTACCCATTAAACGTCTATTACAATTTTACCTTTTCTAGACTTAAAGTAAGTCTTTATAAACTGTTAGTATCAACAAAGTCATTTCTCCATGTATCAAGAAATTGTTGGAACTCTTTAGAGGTAGGATCTCTCTTAGCAAAGTCTTTCTCATATTGATCGTAAAACTCTTTTAGTTTTTTATTAAAATAATCCTTTTCATCTTCAGTTTTAGGAAACAATTTTGATCTTTCGATATGACTTTCGATGTCAATTGGATCATATTCCAACAACTGCCCAACTCTTCTAACATCATCTTCTGAGGCGTGCGGAGGCCCAAATGCTCCGTCATATCGATCTGCTAATGCCTGCAACTCCAAAGCCTGCTTTAATCCACTCGGATGGTAGATTATATAGTTACCGGGAGCGCGCGAGCTTCGAACGAGAATAAATTTGAATCCCTTTTCTATTATCTCTTTCTTGAGTTCCCCATCTAACGTATTTTTGGTCACTACCCCAAGTTTTCGCTTGCCATCAATTACAGTTTTAAACGAATTATAATCAGTTCGAGCCTCTGACGCTTTTATTTTCTCGCTAAGAACTCTATCATACGCTTCTTCTAGCAATATTTGGTCCTTCAATTTCATGAGATTGGTTTTATCATATAAGTTTATTTAAGCCTAATCTAAAGTAGGAAATATCGTACCCCACATACCCTTCAATGAATCATAATAACCTCTCATCCACTCTGTTGCTTTATCAGAATATTCTTTCTTATGCGGTAAATCGTTGTTAAAATCAACTCTCCCTGTAGTCAAGTATTGAGCGTGCAGTTCTATTATATATTCAGTCAAACCGCCGACATTTTCGTCCCGAGCTGATTTAAATGGACTGAGTCTAGTGAATATCTCTTCATGACTAACGTCTGCATCGTCAGTAGTAAATACCGTACACTCCGGGTCAATAATACTCACATACTCTTGTAATATGGATGAAATGTCTTCATGGGTTTGTAAATACCTGGAAATAGGTGTATCCCCAACTTTATTATGCTCCGGAGATGTTTTGAGCTTCCAATCAAATATATGCCCAATCCTATGACCCATGACCCAGGGAGTAAGGGGATTGTCTCCGATATTAGTCATTAATACTGATATAGTCTCTGGGTTGGTTCCTGCTAGCTCAATTAGTTGTTTGTAATTTATATTACTGTCCTGTAAAATTATCTCAAACTTATGTGGCACTCTTTGAAATAAATTCTGCTTAAGATAATTTATGTACTTCGGGTTTTCAAACATAGCTTTGTTTATCTTATTATTTTTTCTCCCTACAGTACTGTCCCAAGGAGAGTCCTTCATACTATAAAGTTTACTGTTAACCGCTTGCCCAGTTCTCTGAGACGTCTTTGTAATGTCTTCTATAGGAGCCTCGCACACCATGCGATAAGCTCCCTCTAGTAATAATTGGTCTTTAGATTTCATATAAGTTTATTTATTTATTGTTTTTATGTTCTTTTTCGCACACAATGCGATAAGCTTCCTCTAGTAATATCTCGTCCTTGTTCATCATATCGTTACTTATGGCTTTTCATAATTATATCAAAGTTGCTGTTAACTTGTCTCAAGCAAAAAGGGTATTGATATATTTTGTTTTTAATAGAATATATAAAACATGAGCGATGTTATTAAAGACTATGTGAAAGCCTTGGACGAGAGGGCTAGTCAGGCGGGAGGACTTAATCGAGGGCATCAGTACATCACATGACTTAACTATTCGCGTTCTGTATTATTTAGTTTGGTAATATGAGTATTTATCTCATCTATTGTATTTTTCTATTGACTTCTTTCAAAAATATATTAATATTGTTTATATGAATGAAAAACTGGAACTCCAACTCGTAAAAAAGTATCCAAAAATTCTCAAGGATTATAAGGGCGATATGATGCAGACTTGTATGGCTTGGGGAATGGAGTGTGATGATGGTTGGTATGATCTTCTTGATAAATGCATGGAGAAGCTTCAATACTTTTGTGATATTTGCTCAAGTAATGATAGAGAAGTTCAAGTTGTTGCTACTCAAATTAAAGAAAAATTCGGCACACTGTCTTTTTATAATAGCGCTTATGGGTCAAATAATATTGAAAGTTCTATTATAGATGACATCATTACAGAAGCTGAAATAAGGTCTGCTCATACATGTGAAGTTACAGGTAAGGAGGGAACAGTTTGTAAGCGAGGCGGTTGGTATAGAACTCTTTCCTACGAACAAGCTAGGAAAGATGGTTATGTAGCTTGCAATGAATCAACCGAAGCATACTGGAAAGAGAAAGACGCAAAAGGAGAAAAAAATGATGACAACGATGAACCAGAAACAAATTGAAGAATATGCATTTTACGAAAGCGGGCTATCTGCTGATGCATGCTTACAAAAACTAGATTCATATACAATCGAAGCCATTGAAAAATATGGTAAAATTCTTGTAGAAAAACAAAAAGAAAATTTTGTAAACGGTTTTCAAGGTTGTTGTTATTGTTGTGAACCAGTTGGAATGTTAAACCAGAAACTAGAAGAGATTGCAAGAAGACTTTACGGTGTAGTTCTACATTTAAATGCAGTGACACAAGATAAACCAATCATGATAGTAGGAGAAAGTCTATATAACGAAACATTAGATGCTATTAAAATGTATGAAGGTTATAACGCAAATTCTTGAAAAAATTTTATTTTTTTCATTTATTCTGGTATTAATATCATCTGCTTGTGTTTCAAGTTATTATATTGGAAAACAAAGTCATTTGGATATGAAGGAACTTGAAGAAATGGTAGAAAAAGAAATACTAGAAAAATATGGAAACTACTAAATACAAATTTGTAGAAACAACCGGGTGTACTGCATTTAATTTTACAGTAAATGACAAACAATTTTCCGAAGTGTCTCAACAGGAATACGATGAAATGTTAAGTCATCTTTTTGTTAAAGTAAAAGAAGGTATTAATAGCCAAACAATTCTTCTTGAAGATGTTGTGAAACTGTTTCAACCTGATGATTGGGAGCATGATCCAAATATTTGTGAATCGTGTTGAGATTCTGTAGACACAACTACTTGGAGAGTGTAAAACTAACGTATGAGAGAAAATAACGAAACATTCACAGAATACAAATACGCAATTTATCATAAACCCACTAAAAAATGGGTATGGTTTGGAAACGAAGAAATTGAAGTTACTGTATCTTCTATTATATTAGTAGATTTCAAAGATTGTCTTATTAGTGATAGTAAGGGTTACTTAGAAATGTTTTTAAGAACTAGTGCTTTCAACGGGACTCCAAATTATGGTAATGAAAATTTTTTGGAATTTGAGCTTGTAAAAATTCTAACAACATATACAATAGAGAAATGAGTGATTATACAAAACCATATACACCGGAAGGCAAACATCCAGAAGACGCAATCCACGAAGTCAAGAGCTTCTTCGATAAACTTAAAGACGTCCAAGACGACTACTTTGAAAGACTGTCGAAAGGACTGAATCTTACCGAAGATGGAAAAGATTTTCTCTTTGATTATATTTATAACGTGAGTAATGATGATCAAAAAATTGACGATTTTGGACATTATCTAGAAACCTTGAATAAAAACTACGTAGATTTGCTTAATAAATAGTATGAAAGAA
>Ga0247843_1004007_pt1 | contig 22736 bp, 20 predicted proteins | sample LaCruzMarch2017__FD_192420 | JGI IMG/M metagenome (GOLD analysis project Ga0247843, IMG submission 192420) | Freshwater microbial communities from meromictic Lake La Cruz, Castile-La Mancha, Spain - LaCruzMarch2017_8m | ecosystem: Environmental > Aquatic > Freshwater > Lake | place: Spain...
GTCCCTCGTCGCGGAGCGCACTGAAATGCTCGCCGCCGTCGCCCACGATCTGCGCACGCCGTTGATGCGGCTGCGATTGGCGGCGGAGAACGCCGACCCGACGTTGCGCGACAGGCTGGCGAAGGAGACCGGCGAGATCGACGCGATGGTGTCGTCGTTCATCGCTTTTGCGCGCGACGATCCTACGCGCGAGGCGCGGGTAAAGCTCGACCTCGCCGCGCTGCTGCAAAGCGTCATCGATGATCGCATCGAGACGGGGCAACCGGTGACGTATGACGGGCCTGACCGTCTCGTCGTCATGGGCCAGGCGGTGGGGCTGAAGCGGCTCGTGGAAAACCTCATCGACAACGCGTTGAAGTATGGCTGCGTGGCGCGTGTCGCGATGGGTCAGGACGGCGGCGATGTGCGCATTGATGTGACCGACGACGGCCCCGGAATTGCGAGCGAGGAGCGCGAGAAGGTGTTCCGTCCGTTCGTTCGCGGCGAAGGCGCGACGGGGGCGGGCGCCGGGCTTGGACTTGCCGCAGCACGTGAGATAGCGCGCGCCCACGGAGGCGACGTGGAAATTCGCGACGGTCAGCCGCGTGGCGCGCTGGTGCGGGTGACGCTGCCGGTGTGACGTCGCCTAACCGAACGTAGCCAATCGCGTATCGAGTCCGTCACGCACGCTTGGCCATTCCGCGCGGATCACCGAGAACCACGCCGTGTCACGCCACGTTCCGTCAGGGCGCAGCATGTGGCGGCGGTGGATGCCTTCAAAGCTCGCGCCCATTTTCAGTATCGCGGCGCGGGAGGCGGCGTTCATCGCGTCGGTCTTCAATTCGACGCGCTCGGCGCCGCAGGCAAAGGCGTGACCGAGCAGGAGACGTTTGGCGGCAGGGTTGATCACGGTGCCGCGCGCGACGGGACCGTACCATGTGCCGCCGATCTCGACGCTGCCATGTTCGGGACGATGGTTCAGATAACAGCTCTGTCCCACCGCGCTTCCGTTCGGCGCAATCACCGCGTACAGTCGCCATCGCCCCGCGGTTTGCTCGTGCATCTGCCAGTCGAAATGCGCCTCCCAGCCCTCGCCCAACAGGTCGCGCGGCCACCAGCGCCATGTCGCGGCGTCGGCCAGAGCCTGGTCCTTTAGCGGCGCGCGATGCGCCTCGGTCAGCGGTTCAAGGCGGACGTGGGCGTTTTCGATTATCCGGTGGACAAGGTTCATGGCCACGCGGTTACCGGGGGGGCGCCATGGCGTCCAGCGACACGGATGATCATCACGCTGCGTAATGATACTCGTTCACACAATAGATGCGACGCATGGCGGCCGGGGTGGTATGGCATGGTTCTCACGCCGCGATCGCGAGGTCTGTTGCGCAATCCCGAACGGGTTGGCGCGATTGCCCTGCCACCGCGCGCCCGATACCGTGCGCGCCAGACGTCACCGTAGCGCGAACCGAGGAGAGCCCCCCATGATCTTCGAACATGACGACAACACCAAGCACTGGATCGCCAAGGTCCAGGCGTTCATGGACGAACACATCATTCCGGCGATCCCGGACTATGAACAGCAGGCCCATGAAGGCGAGCGGTGGAAAGTCATTCCCGTTGTTGAGGAACTGAAGGCGAAGGCCAAGAAGGCCGGCCTCTGGAACATGTTCATGCCGCCCTCGCATGGCCACGCGCATGTGGATGACACCTTCGAATTCGAAGGGCCCGGCCTCTCCAACGTCACCTATTCGGCGATCGCCGAACTGCTCGGTCGCGTCGGCTTTGCGTCGGAAGTGTTCAACTGCTCGGCGCCCGACACCGGCAACATGGAAGTCCTGCACCGCTACGGCACGCGCGCGCAGAAAGACAAGTGGCTGACACCGCTGATGCACGGCGAGATCCGCTCGGCCTTTTTGATGACCGAGCCTGCGGTCGCGTCCTCTGACGCCACCAATATCCAGACCGAAATCCGCCGCGATGGCGACGAGTACGTCATCAACGGCCGCAAGTGGTGGTCCTCGGGCGTGGGCGATCCGCGCTGCAAGATCGCTATCGTGATGGGCAAGACCGATCCGGACGCGAAGTCCTATGTGCAGCAGTCGCAGATTCTGGTTCCGCTCGACGCGAAAGGCATCACGCTTGTCCGCGCGCTGCACGTGTTCGGCTATGACGACGCGCCGCACGGCCACTTCGAGGTGGAGTTGAAAGATGTGCGCGTGCCGGTCGAGAACATGATCTGGGGCGAAGGCAAAGGGTTCGAGATCGCACAAGGGCGCCTCGGACCGGGCCGGATCCATCACTGCATGCGCACCATCGGCACCGCCGAGCGCGCGCTGGAACTCATGTGCAAGCGACTGCTGACGCGCAAAGCGTTCGGCAAGATCCTGTCGGACCACTCGGTCTGGGAACAGCGGATCGCGGAGGCGCGCATCGACATCGAGATGACACGCCTTTTGTGCCTTAAGGCGGCCTACATGATGGACACCGTCGGCAACAAGGTCGCCCGGGCCGAGATCGCCATGATCAAGGTAGCCGCGCCGCGCATCGCCCTCAAGGTGATCGACGACGCCATCCAGGCGCACGGCGGCGGCGGCGTGTGTCAGGACTTCGGGCTGGCGTCCATGTACGCCCACCAGCGCACGCTGCGCCTCGCGGACGGTCCCGATGAAGTCCACTGCCGCACCATCGCCCGCCTCGAACTCGGCAAGCATGCCGGGACCGAAGCGCGCGAGCGCGCGGAAGCCGAGGGTCGCCTGCATGTGCCGGGCATTCGCTGATGGCGGGAAGGCCTGACCTGAACGGACCGATCGATGCGGTGTTCGAGAGCGCGCAAGCGTACGTTCTCGAACATATGCCGCGGGAGTTTCGCGGTCATCCGTTGAACAAGGCTGCGATCTCGCTCGATCAGGAGCGCCGTCTCGCCAACTTCACCTGGGGCGGGGTGCGCGCCGTCGCTGACGCACAGGTGGTAGGGTTGTTCCTCGAATCGCTCGATTCGCCGGGCATGGTCGTGTGGCGGTGGGGCTGGTCGGTGGAACTTTTCCGCGACGAGTTGCTGCAGCACGTGATGGCGCTGAAGAAGTGGGGCGACGCGCGCCAGGTGGAGGAGGTCGACTTGATCGAGTTGATCGGCTTCCGCGAGCGGTTCTGGGGATTTGCGATGATCTGCGCCGTGCTGAACGACGCCGCCGGCGTCGTCGGGTTGCCGAGCAACGACGCGATGGCGCTCGTGACCATCGGCCCCCTGCGGGACGCCTGACGCGATGGAGTTTGCACCATTCTGGGCGAGCTGCGCGGGGCTCGTGATTGGGGCCGCAATGGGGCTCTTCGGACTGATCAATCCACGCTGGGCGGCGGGGATCGTGCGGCTGCGCGAAGATCCGGAAAAGCCGGGCGGTTTTGCGGAGTTCCGCGGGACCTATGGCGGGCTCTTTCTGGCGACAAACGGGTTTGCACTGGCGTGGATGATTTGTGTCGCGCTGGAGATCGAGGCGTTCGCAGGCGTGCCGACTTACTTCACGGCGCTCGGTGCGGCGGGCGTTTGCGGTCTGATCTGGTGGGGCTCGGCTCTCGGACGGATCGCGGCCATCGTGCTCGACGGCGCAGGCACGCGCTACAATCAGGCGTCGGTGATCTTCGAGATCGTGCTCGGCGCGCTGGTGCTGACGCCCTGGTTCTTCCGCGCCTGACGTAAGGGCGCCGCTGACGCTGGCGTGACTTTCGTGTAGCGTCGCGCCGACGAGATCACACGCCGACGAGATCACACGCGGACGAGATCAGACAAGGGAGGTCCCTCATGGCCGACGGCGCAATCACGAAGTTTCCGGGCTATTCCCGCGACCGCATCGACGACGCCATCGTCAATCCCGATCTCTTCGCCAACGAAGAAATTGACGCGCTCTACGCGAAGCTTCGCGCGGAGGAGCCGCTGCGCTTCATGGAGCCGAACGGCTTTCGCCCGTTCTGGTCGATCACAAAGCACGCCGACATTCTCGAGATCGAGAAGCGCTCCGACGTCTTCGTGAATTCGCTGCGCACCTATCTCTCGCCGATCGAGGGCGAGGAGTGGGTGAAGTCCGTCACCGGCGATACGCACCTCTTCCGCACGCTCGTCGATCTTGACGATCCCATGCACATGAAACTGCGCCAGTTGACGCAGGCTTGGTTCATGCCGCCGAACCTGAAGAAGCTCGAAGCGCGCGTCGGTGAAATCGCCAAGGCGCACGTCGATCGCATGGCCGAGCTCGGGCCCGAGTGCGATTTCGTGAAGGAGGTGGCGGTCTGGTATCCGCTGCGCGTCATCATGGAGATCCTCGGCGTTCCGAAGGAAGACGAGCCGTTCATGCTGAAGCTGACGCAGGAGATTTTCGGTCCCGCCGATCCCGATGTCGTCGCGGATTCCGCGCATAAGACCGACGGCGCGAACTACTCCGGAAACGAGGGCGGTCCCGCCGTCGATCTTTTCCAGACCGCGCAGGTGCTCTTTCAGTATTTCGGCGCGCTCACCGCCGACCGTCGCGCCAATCCCAAGGATGACGTCGCCAGCGTCATCGCCAACAGCAAGATCGACGGCGAACCGATCGGCGAGCGCGAGGCTATGAGCTACTATGTCATCATCGCCACCGCAGGCCACGACACCACCTCAAGTGTCGCCTCGGCGGGGCTGCTGGAACTCATCAAGGCGCCTGAGCAACTCGCGAAATTGAAGAACGACCTCTCGCTCCTGCCGAACGCGGTGGAGGAAATGGTGCGCTGGGCCACGCCCGTGAAGCACTTCATGCGCACGGCGGTCGAGGACTACGAGATCCGAGGCAAGACCATTCGCAAGGGAGACGGCATCTGCCTGCACTATCCGAGCGGCAATCGCGATGAAGAAGTGTTCGATGCGCCGTTCGAGTTCCGGGTGGACCGGGACGTGAAGAAGCAGGTGGCCTTCGGCTACGGCGTGCACGTGTGCCTTGGCATGCATCTGGCGCGCATGGAGATAAAGGCGCTGTTTGCAGAACTGCTCCCGCGTCTTGAAGAGATCAGCCTGGCGGGCACGCCGAAACACTCGCGCTCGAACTTCGTGTCGGGGCTGAAGTCGTTGCCCGTCCGCTACAAGATGAGGTGAGTGTCGCCGGACGTGCGCAATCCGCCTCGCAGGCGAGTAGTGCTGCACAGCGCGATGCGGGCGTGCATGATCGCGCCACATATCCGGAGAGGGCGATGCAACGGGTGTTTGCGGTTGTGCTGTGGGTGTCGGTTTCGGCGCTCGCGCCTTTTGCGGCGGCGCAGGAAGTAAAGCCCCGCACCGTGGCGATCCAGGCTGGCCGCCTCGTCGACGTCATCAACAAGCGCGTGCTGAGGGACCAGACCATCGTCATTGAGGGCGATCGAATCGTCGCGGTCTCGCCGACCGCGGCGACTTCGCTTCCGCCCGGCGTCCCGACGATCGATCTTTCCGACAAAACCGTGCTGCCCGGCCTGATCGATACGCACGTCCATCTCACCACCGATCCGACGGTGAGCTACCTTGAATCCTATAACGTTACGCCCGCGCGCGCGGCGGTGTTCGGGGCCATGAACGCGCGGCGCACGCTGCTGGCGGGCTTCACGGTTGCACGCAATCTGTCTTCGGAAGCGTATGCCGACGTCGCATTGCGCGACGGCGTGGAACGGGGAGACGTCATGGGCCCGCGCATCTTCGCGTCGGGCGGCATGATTTCCATGACCGGCGGGCACGGCGACGACAATCACCTCGCGCCGCAGTATCGTTATTCATCCGATGACGTCGTCGACGGACCGGACGCCGCGCGCCAGGCCGTGCGCCGTCATGTGAAGTTCGGCGCCGATCTCATCAAGTTCGCAACCACCGGAGGCGTCTTCTCCGCCAACACCTCCCCCGGCGCTTCCCACTTCACGCTGGAGGAGGCGCGCGCAATGGTCGAAGAGGCGCACAATCTCGGCCGCACGGTCACAGCTCACGCGCATGGTGCAGGCGGCATCAAAATGGCGATCCGCGCGGGTGTGGACTCCGTCGAACACGCGAGCCTCATCGACGCCGAAGGCATCCGCATGGCGCGCGCGGCAGGCACGATCCTGTCGATGGACATCTACAACACCGATTACACGCAGGCCGAAGGCGCGCGGAACGGCGTGCCCGCCGTCAACATCCAGAAGGACAAAGACATCGGCGACATCCAGCGCGAGAACTTCCGTCGCGCGCTGCGCGCGGGCGTGCGGCTGTCCTACGGCACGGACGCCGGCATCTATCCGCACGGCGACAACGCCAAGCAGTTTGCAATCTATGTGCGTTACGGAATGACGCCGATGGAGGCGATCGTCTCCGCGACGCTGACCGGTGCGCAGCTTCTGAAGCGGGAGTCCGATTTCGGCTCCATCGCGCCGGGGCGTCTTGCCGACATCATCGCCGTCAGCGGCGACCCGCTCGCGGACGTGACGGCGCTCGAACACATGGCGTTCGTGATGAAGGGCGGCCAAGTCTATCGTGGCGCGCCTGAGCAGTGCGCGGCGGCGGCGAGCGCGTGGGCGTGCGAGGCGCCGCAGCGCTAGCAACATCCGATCTCGAAATGGCAGCCGCAATTGCGAGATCGGACAAAGTTGCTCCAGACTCAACTCAAACGCGTAGCGCCTTCTTGTGCGACCATGCGATCGCCACAGCGATCGCGTTTGGTCGGATGATGCGCTAGTCGAGATCGTTGACGCTCCAGTCCGCGCGTCGGGGCCAGGCGTCGGCGGGCAGGTTGCAGTTGGCGGGATCGAAGGTCGCGCGCGTCAGCACGACCGCATTCGTCGGGGTTTCTTCGACCCGCAATTCGACGACCCTGAATGGGAGATTGTCGGCGGCCAGGAAGGCGTCGCACTTCAGCCAGAAGGCGGCGGCCAGCGCCTCGGTGGTAGGATCGCCTTCGAACACCATGAGGCGGGCGAGGCGTTCGGGCTCGTTGTCGCGAAAGAAGCCGATCAGAGGATCAGAGGCGTTGAGCTGGAAGGCGTGGTCGACATGCCCGTCGATCCACTGTTTCCACCGGGCCTTCGCAGCCTCGAAGGGCGTTTCCATGTTGGAGCCGCCGAAGCGGAAGGCGTTCGCGCCCTGCAGGCGCACGGTTACAGTTTCGTTGTGGCCATGCGGCGTGACGCATTTCGGCGACGCGTCCGACAGAAGCCGGTGCGCCATCGAATAGCGGCGGGAAAACTCAAGCGAGGCCATGGCGGCGTCCCATGCAACGGGCGGACCCTAGGGTCAACTTCCTTTGGCGATGTTCACAACTAGCGACGCCGCTTGGCGATGGCGCACCGGTGAACTCAGTTTGCCGACACCGTGAATTCAATGCGGCGGTTCTTCGCGTTCGCATCCAGCGTGCGCGCGCGTTCGATCGGACGCGTCTGACCGAAGCCAACCGCCGAAAGGCCCTCCGCCGTCACCCCTTTGGTCACGAGATAGCCACGCACGGTTTCTGCGCGCGCGGTGGAGAGATCGAGATTGGACGCAGGCGAACCCGTGAGATCGGTGTGGCCGCCGACTTCGATGCGGTACGCGCGGCACCGGATCGCCACGCCCGAGAGCGTGTCTAGCAAACGGCGGTTGTCGCCGTCGAGTTCGGCGCTGCCAGGCGCGAAGTTGATGCGGCGGCCTTGAAGCGTCGCAAAGAATGCCTGCTGGCACGCCGCGAGTTCGGGTTGCGGGCCGAGGGCGGCGAGCGCTGCGCCGATGCCGGCCGCACCGCCTTCGAGGCTGACCGCGTCGACGATGACCGCGAGATCGTGGCCGTGTTCGCGGTTGAGTTCGGCTTCTGCGGCGTCAAAGCCGTAGCGCTGGGAGTCTACGTCGGGCGCCTGCCCCGACACTGTGGCGATGCGATCGGAAACGTCGATGGCAAGCCAGTCATAGCCGCGTTTGGCCAAGCCTGCTTCGATAGCGCGCACCCAGGGAGGGTTGGTGATCGCAGAGCCGCCGCCAAGGCCTGTCAGCAGCAGCGTGAAGAGCACCGCCGCCATAGAGACGGCCACGCCCATGCCGGCGTCGATGGCGCGCTTGCGCCGCTTTTTCCTGTCGCTCACGCCCGTCTCCCGGTTATCGGCGGCTTGCATAGTCGGGGGCCGCGCCGGTGTCCAACCGCCTAGTGGCGGGCCGCGACCACGAAAAGCCGTCGAAAGGGAAAGAGTGTCGAGCCGTCGGACTCCAACGGATAAGCCGCCGCAAAGCGCGCCATGATCTCGTCTTCGAAAGCCTCGCGTTGGCCGCCTTCGAGCCGTTCAAGAAACGGCCTCAGGCCTGTGCCCGCCATCCAGCGGAAAACGGGATCGGGACCGCGCAGGATGTGGAGGTACTCCGTCGTCCAGATGTCGCGGCGCCCGCGGGTGAGCGCCCGGGCGTAGTCGCCGGAGCGGGCGAAGGCCCCGGGATCGTACCAACGTGCGTCCGCCAGACGACCCGCCCACGGCCCGTTCGCCGCGACTTCCCGCATGACCACATGCGAGGCCTGATCAAAATTCTGCGGGACCTGAAAGGCGAGCACGCCGCCGGGCGCCAGATGGGCGAAGAGTCGCCGCACGAGCGCGACAGGGTCTGGCGACCACTGAAACGCTGCGTTGGCGTAGATCACGTCGGGCGGATAGGGCGGTTCCCAGCTCTCGAAATCGCCCACGACAAACTGCGCGTTGATGCTCAAAGTGTTCGCCTGCTCGATCATCTCGACGCTGGAATCGAGCGCGAGAATCTGCGCATCCGGCCAGCAGGCGGCGAGCAGCTCCGTGGAGTTGCCCGGACCGCAGCCCAGATCCACCACGCGCCGCGGCTTCTCATTTGGAATGCGCGCGAGCAGATCGGCGGCAGGGCGCGACCGTTCGGCGCTAAACTGAAGATAGACGCCAGGGTCCCACGCCATTGGCCTTCTCCTTTAGGCGGCCATGCCCGCCTTGAGTGCGAAGTCGCGCGCGGCGCTTGCGAGCAGCGGCACGCGCTCGCCCATGGAGATCGCTTGCGGCGAGTTCGCGGTGCCGTCGCGTACGCGGCCCGCAATGCCCTGGCAGATGGCGGCGAGGCGAAAGGAGTTGTAGGCGAAGTACCAGTCCAGTTCCGGCAGACCCTCGCGGCCCGTCGCGCTGCAGTAGATCGCCACCGCTTCGTCCACGCCTGGAAGACCGAGCGCCTTCAGATCCACATTCGCAAGACCGCTGCGACCACTGTCTGTCGGCATCACCCAGTTCATCAACAGGTAGGTGAAGTCGGCCAGCGGGTTGCCGAGCGTGGAGAGCTCCCAGTCGAGCACCGCAATCACACGCGGCTCCGAAGGGTGGATGACTATGTTGTCGAGCCGATAGTCGCCGTGGACGATGGACGTCACGTCGTCGGACGGCAGCGTCTTCGGCAGCCACTCCATCAGCTGGTTCATCGCCGGAATGTCCTGCGTGATCGACGCCGCGTACTGCTTCGTCCAGCGATCGACCTGACGTCCGAAATAATTGCCGGGTTTGCCGAAGTCCGAAAGACCTACGGCCGCCACATCGGTGTTGTGCAGCGCCGCGAGTGTCTCGATCTTGGCCTTGTAGACCGCGCTGCGTTCGGCCGGATTGGAGTCCGGCATCGTGCCGTCCCAGATGATGCGGCCCTCGACCATGTCCATCACATAAAACATCGTGCCGATCACGGAATCGTCAGTGCACAGCCCGTATGGTCGCGCCACTGGGAATCCCGTGGGGTGGAGCGCTGAGATCACCTTGAATTCGCGGTCCACCGCGTGCGCGGAGGGAAGCAGTTTGCCAGGCGGCTTGCGGCGCAGGACGTACTTCTGGTTGGGCGTAATGAGCTGGTAGGTGGGGTTCGACTGGCCGCCCTTGAACTGGCGCACCTCCAGGGGTCCGGCGTAGCCCGCCACATGCGCCGCCAACCAAGCCGCCAGATTGGCCTCGTCGATCCGATGCGTCTCCTCGACGGGCTTGGTTCCCGCGAAGGTCTCCTGGGCGGTGGGCGCGTCTGCAGACATGGTTTCCTCCGGTCTTGAGCTGTTTTCGGCGCAGGGCGCGCGCGGCGCAAGACGGGCCGCTACGGCAGTGCCTGAACGCGCTTGCGGATCGGCGTTGCAACAATGCCCCGTCGGGCGGGCCGATGCCTGCGTGTGGCGATGGTATCTGCTTGTTTAACCTGATGCGGGAAAGAGCCAGGTTAATCATTGGAAGGCGATTGTTAACCAAATAGGCGTTTCAGTGCTCACTCATACGTCAATCGAGGAGTCTCCAAGGCATGACCATCTCCCACCGCGCACTCTTCATAGGCCTCGGCGCACTTGGGGCTTGGGCGGCGGCGACACCTGCGATGGCGCAAGAGCCCGCGAGCACGACGGCCTCGGCGAGCGACGAGATTGTGGTGACGGGCACACGCGTCCAGGGCCGCTCGCGCCTTGATACGCTGGCGCCGGTCGACGTCATCACGGCCGATACCCTTTTGCGCTCCGGCACGACCGAAGTGAATCAGGCGCTGGCTTACCAGCTGCCGTCATTCAACTTCCCGCGCCCGGCCATCACCGACGGCACCGACACCGTGCGTCCCGCCACGCTGCGCGGTCTCGCGCCCGATCAGACGTTGGTGCTGGTTAACTCCAAGCGCCGCCACGCGACAGCGCTGGTGAACGTGAACGGCTCCATCGGGCGCGGCTCCTCGGCGGTGGACATGAACACCATCCCCTCCGGGGCTATAAGCTCTATCGAAGTGCTGCGCGACGGCGCATCGGCGCAGTACGGCTCCGATGCTATCGCCGGCGTTCTTAACGTCAGACTGCGGCAAGCGCGGGAGGGCGGCGCCGTGACCGTGACCTACGGCGAACGGGTCACCACGGTCGAGACGCCGACGGCCGCGCCCAGCGGCAACGCTGGCTCCCCGACGGCGAACTGGATTGTTGATCCCGAACTCTTCCGCCGCGAAGTGCAGGACGGCCGCGTCATCACGACATCCGGCTGGGTCGGCCTGCCGCTCGGTGCTGACGGCTACCTGACGATTTCCGGCGAGTACAAGGATCAGGAGCGGACCGTCCGAGGTGCGGCGGACGCCCGCCAGCAGTACGCCCTCGTCGGCGGAGCCTATGACCCGCGCGAGCAGACGATCAATCGCCTCAACTCGGCTTTCGGGGATCCGGAGCTTGAGCAGTATACGCTGTTCGCCAACGCCGGCATCGATCTCGGCGGCGCTGACCTTTACGGCTGGGGCAGTTATCAGGACCGTGATGCGCTGTCGGCCGGGTTCTGGCGGCGGTCTGTTCAGGCCGCGCTTCCGGGTACGCCCCCGCCGGCCAGTCAGAACATCGTCTCGGTCTATCCCGATGGCTTCTTGCCGATCATCAATCCTCAAGTCACGGACTACGAAGCGGCGGGCGGGCTACGGTTCGACGCCGCCGGCTGGGACTTTGATGCAAGCGTCGTGTATGGTGCCAACGAGATCGAGTTTGGCGTGCAGAACTCGCTTAATGTCTCCATCGGCCCGACGAGCAAGCGGAGTTTCGATGCGGGTGCGCTGATCTATGACCAGTTCGTGGGCAACTTCTCCGCCGTGCGTTCCGTGCCCGTTAGCTTGCTTGCTTCGCCGCTCAACGTCGCCGTTGGGTTGGAAGCGCGCCGTGAGTCCTACCAGATCGAAGCGGGCGAGCCGGATTCCTACCGGCAGGGCGGCTTCCAGGTGGAGCCAGGCCGTGTGGCGGTTCCGGGCGCGCAAGTGTTCCCGGGATTTCAGCCGATCAACGAGGTGGACGAGGACCGGACCGCTGTCGGCGCGTACCTGGATCTTGAAGCCAACGTGACCAAGGCGCTTTTGGTGTCCGGCGCTGTGCGCGTCGAAGACTATTCGGACTTCGGCTCATCGGTGACGGGCAAGATCGCTGCGCGCTATGACTTCAACGATGTGCTCGCCATCCGCGGCGCGGCGTCCACGGGGTTCCGCGCGCCATCACTGCAGCAGTCCTTCTTCGGTTCGACAGCGACGAATTTCGTCAATTTGCCGCCGCTCACGCCGCTCCAGGTGCTGCACGTGCCCGCGACCTCCACAGTGGCGGTAGCGCTGGGCGGCAAACCCCTCGACGCCGAGGAGTCCGAGAACTTCTCGCTGGGAGCCGTAGCGCGCTCGGGTCGCTTCAGCGCCACCGTCGACGCCTATGTGATCAAGATCGCCGATCGCATCGTTCTGTCGGAGAACCTCGGCGCTGGAAGCACCGCTACGGACGCCGCGATCCGATCGATCGTGCAGGCAGCCAACCCAAACGTGGACGCGGCGCGCTTCTTCATTAACGGCGTCGATACCGAAAGCTTCGGCGTCGATCTGGTTTTGAACTACCGGCTCCCCACAGACTCTGCGGGCGACTGGGAGTTCACCCTGGGCGCAAACGTCAACCAGACCGACATCACGAAGCTGCCGGTTCAGCCGGCCGGCGTCCTGCCGCCTGGCACGCCGCCGCCGACGTTGTTCGGTCGGGTCGCTCAGATTACGCTGGAAGACGGACAGCCCAAGGAGAAGGTCACATTCCAGACGGTCTGGGACCACGGCTGGTTCGGCGCGACGTTCCGCGGCACGTATTATGGCGCGGTAGTCTCGCCGGGCACGACGCCGGCAGGCGACATCAGACTCGGCCAGAAGACGCTCTTTGATCTGGAGGGGCGCTTCGACGTCGCGAAGGGCTTCCAGTTTGCCGTCGGTGCGGAAAATATTCTTGATGAGTATCCGGACGCCACTTCCGCCTCTCTCAATACGTCGGGGGCCACAGCGTTCTCGTCCTACTCGCCGTTCGGGTTCAATGGGCGCTTTCTCTACGCCCGTGCGACCTACAGCTGGTAGTCATCAGCGGGCCGCGATGCGCAATCGTCGTGGCCTGCTTCGCCCATCCGGGGAAAGATTTCATTAAGTATTCATGAACTGAACCTATCACGAGTGGGAACCGATTGTGGCCCTGATGCGTCACTGCACAGACCACTTCCCGTCAGGCGTTAATCCATATCGCCTTGTCCGGAAAATCGGTGTAAGTAACGCCAGAATGCGGCTCCGTCCGTGTTCCGGTCGCCAAGGAGTACGTAGCCACGGCGGCTAGACCATGGTTGCGACGGTATCGCTGAGTTAATCGAGGGGAACACAATGAAGAAAGTTCTGCAGGGCGCTACGGCTCTCGCGGCGGTCATGATCGCCGGTCCGGCGTTCGCCACCGAAGGTTGGTACGGCAAGGTCGACGTCGGCTACGGCTTCGACGGCAGCCTGGAAATCGAGGATCGTGTTCCGGCGCTTCCGGCGTTTGGCGGCGAGGCCGGTCTCGACGCCGACTGGATGGAAGACATCGGCATCGGGTACGCGTTCGGCAACGGGCTGCGTCTGGAAGGTGAGATCGCGCACCGTTACAACGGTCTTGAGTCCGGTCCGCGGATCCAGGAAGGCGGCAACACGCAAGCCTACACCGCGATGATCAACGGCATTTTCGACTTCAACCGTGGCGGCACCGTGCAGCCCTACTTCGGCGTGGGCTTCGGTATCGGCCGCGTTGATGCGAACGCTGCAGACGGCCCGGCCGCCAGCAAAGTTGTCACGGCGTTCTTCGATGACAGCGACACCTCCGTCGCTTACCAGGGCCTTGTCGGTCTCGGCTTTAAGGCGAGTGAGCAGCTGACGTTCGACGTTGGTTACCGCTACCTTGCGATCCCGAACCTCGAGTTCGACGGCCGCAACGGCGCGGCGACTCGTTCTTACGCCACCAACTACGATCACCACGCGGCCACCGTCGGTCTGCGCTGGCAGTTCGCTGCGCCGCCGCCGCCGGTCGTTGAAACGCCTCCGCCGCCGGTCGTCGAAGCACCCCCGCCGCCGCCGGTGGTCGCTCCGCCGCCGGTCGCAGTCGCTTGCCCGACCACCGAGTTCAAGGTGTACTTCGAGTGGGATCGTTCGAACCTGAACCAGGCTGCGCTCGACACGATCGACGCCGCCGTGAACCAGGCGAAGGCTTGCAACGTCTCCGGCGTTCTCGTCATCGGCCACACCGACACCTCGGGCAGCCCGACATACAACATCGGTCTCTCGCAGCGTCGCGCTTCGGTCGTCAGTGACGCGCTCGTCGCGCGCGGCATCGCCGGCACGGCCATCACGTCTGACGGCAAGGGTGAAATGGAACTCGATCGCGCCACGCGCGACGGCGTCCGTGAGCCGCTCAACCGTCGTACGGTTGTCACGATCACCTTCCAGCCGTAACTGGTTCGGAGGTCAAAAGAGCGGGCCCGGCGCAAGCCGGGCCCGTTTTCTTTTGCGCGTCGCGATGCGATGCACTGTCGTTCACCACGCACATTGAACCCGACGCGGAGGCGGCGCATGACCTGTACTATGGTGACGCCATGAACGCCGACCCCGCCCGCGCGACCCTAGACGCCCTCGATGCTGAAGCACCCGCCATGATCGAGCGCACGGTCGCATGGTCGAAGATCAACTCCGGCAGTCTCGAACTGGCGGGCCTCGATCGTATGGCGGGTCTCATCGCCGACGCCTGCGCTGCGCTGCCGGGCGAGACCGCGCGCGTCCCGCTGGCGGCGAGCGAACGCATCCGCGCCGACGGCGCGATCGAACCGCGCGCGCACGCCGACGCTATCTGGGTCCGCGTGCGCCCGGAGGCGCCCGTGCAGGTCGCTCTCACCGGCCACTACGACACGGTGTTTGCGGCCAGCCACTCGTTCCAGACACCGGAGCATGTGGACGCCGACGTGCTGCGCGGTCCAGGCGTCGCCGACATGAAGGGCGGCATCATCGTCATGCTCGAAGCACTGAAGGCGTTTGAAGCGACGCACGCCGCGAAAAATCTCGGCTACGAAGTGCTGCTTAGCCCTGACGAGGAAATCGGCTCGCCTGCGAGTGCGCCGCTGCTCGCCGCGTTAGGGGCACGCTCGCATGTGGGCATGACCTACGAACCCGCGCTGCCGGATGGATCGCTTGCCGGCGCGCGGAAGGGCTCGGGCAACTACAGTCTCATTATCGCCGGCAAGGCCGCGCACGTCGGCCGCGCATTCAATGCGGGACGCAGCGCCGTCGTTGCAGCGGCGGACGCGGTGATGCGGCTCGACGCGCTTAACGATGGGCGTGAAGGCGTCACGATCAACATCGGCGCTGTCGACGGCGGCTCGCCAGTGAACATGGTGCCGGATGGCGCGGTGGTGCGCTTCAACGTGCGTGTCCCGGATGCGGAGTCACGCATCTGGATCGAGCTGGAAATCGCGAAGGTCGTTGAAGCCGTCGGCGCCCGCGACGGCATTCACACGCATCTGCACGGCGGGGTGACGCGCGGGCCCAAGCCCATGACTGCGGTGCAGGAAAAGCTCTTCGGCTGGGTGCGCGAGGCGGGCGCCGATCTCGGCGTCGATCTCAAATGGCATGCGACAGGCGGTGTCTGCGAGGGCAACAATCTCTTCGCCGCAGGCTGTCCGAACATCGACACGCTCGGCGTGCGTGGCGCCAACCTGCACAGTGACCAGGAGTATGCGCTGAAGTCGAGCTTCAGCGAGCGCGCGAAACTCTCCTTTCTCATGCTGGACCGCTTCGCACGCGGCGTCTGGGACGCGCGCGCCCTGCGTGCGGCAATGGCCGACGCATGAGCACGCACGACTACGTTATCCGCCCGGTGCGCGAAAGCGACCTGCCGGCCTTCCGCGAGTTGCGCGCGCTTGCAGGGCCGGGCTTCACGAGCTTGCAGGCCGACGACGCCGCATTGGAAGCGCGCATCGCAAAGTCCGCCGCGACCTTCGCCGCCGACATTTCAGATCCGGGCGCCGATCAGCGCTATCTCCTCGTTCTCGAACACTGCGTCACCGGCGCCTTGGCCGGGGTGGCGGGCGTGAAGGCCTGCGTAGGCGAACTCCCGCCGTTCTATAATTTCCGCGTGCTACGTATCGCACAATCATCCGCAGCGGCGGACCGCCGCTTCGACATGGAAGTGCTGATCCTCGTGAACGAGTTCACGGGGTGTACGGAAGTGGGCTCGCTTTTCGTCAAACCGGAACATCGGGTGGGCGGCGTCGGGCGGGTGCTGGCGCAGGCGCGCTACATGCTGATGGCGACCGCGCCGCAGCGGTTCTCGCCGTCGGTGGTCAGCGAGCTGCGCGGGGTCGTCGACGCGGACGGCAAGTCGCCATTTTGGGAGCATCTCGGTCGCCACTTCTTCAAGATGAGTTTTCCCGAGGCCGACACCATGAGCGCGGTGACCGACAACCAGTTCATTCTCGATCTCATGCCGAAATATCCGATCTATGCGGACCTGTTGCCGCAGGAAGCGCGCGCCGTGATTGGCAAATGCCACGCCGCCGGCGAAGGCGCGCTGAAGCTGCTGCAGTGGGAAGGCTTCCGGTATGAGAACGTGGTCGACATTTTCGACGGCGGCCCGCTCGTCACCGCGCCGCGCGATTCCATTCGCACGTTCCGAGAGTCGCGACGCATGCCGTTGAAGCGCGGCGAAGGCGGTAGGAGGCATGCGCTGGTGGCCAATCCTTCCATTTCCGGTTTCCGCTGCGTCGCCGCCGACATAGCCATCGTCGGCGGCGAAGCACAGGCGCGGGCCGATGTGTTCGAGGCGCTCGGTCTGGAAGACGGCGCAACTGCTTTGATCTGGTGCAACGATGCGCCCTGACCTCTTTATAGATGGCCAATGGCGTACGGGCCGCGGCGCGCCGCTCAACTCGCAGGATCCCGCGACCAACGAGATTGTGTGGTCCGGCGCGATCGCCTCGAGCGAAGATGTGAACGACGCCTTCGCTGCGGCGCGCCGCGCGTTTCCAGGATGGGCGCGACGTCCGCTGGAAGAGCGCATCGCGATCGTGCGCGCCTACGCGAAGGCCGTCGAAGCGCGCGCGGGCGATCTCGCGGAGATGATCGCGCGCGAAACCGGCAAGGTGCTGTGGGACTGCAAGGGCGAGGTCGCCGCGGTCGTCGGCAAGATCGAGATTTCGATCAAGGCGCAGGCCGAACGCGCCGGTCGCCGCGACGATCCTGCGCCCTTCGGAGCCATGACGCTCGATCACCGTCCGCACGGCGTGATGGCGGTGTTTGGGCCGTTCAATTTTCCCGCACACCTGCCGAACGGCCACATCGTGCCGGCGCTGCTGGCGGGAGATACGGTCGTGTTCAAGCCGAGCGAACTCGCACCGGGCGTCGCGAGCGTGATGATCGAATGCTGGGAAGCGGCGGATCTTCCCCCCGGCGTCGTCAACATGGTGCAGGGCAGTCGCGACGTGGGCAGCGCGCTGCTCGCGAACCCGGAGGTGAACGGCGTGCTCTTTACCGGCTCCGCGCAGGCGGGCCAGCACATCCACCGCCATTTCGCGGGACGGCCCGACATTGTCCTCGCGCTCGAACTCGGCGGCAACAATCCGCTGATCGCGTGGCCGCCGGCGGATGTCGCGGCGACCGCCAATCTCATTGCGCATTCGGCATTTGCGACGAGCGGTCAGCGCTGTTCGTGCGCGCGGCGTCTCATCGTGCCTGACGATGCGTGGGGGCGTGACGTGATCGACGCGCTGAAGGCGCTCGCGGGGCAAATCACCGTCGGCGCATGGAGTGCGCAGCCCGAGCCGTTCATGGGACCGCTGGTGCGTTTGCATGCAGCGGAGAGCGCAGAGAAGTTTGCGGGCGCGCTGATCGCGCGGGGCGGCGCCGAGATCGAACCCTTTTCGCGCGACGGCGCCTTCGTGCGCCCGACCATCATCGACATGACGGCGGGGGATGGTTTTGAAGACGAAGAACTGTTCGGTCCGGTGCTGCAAGTCTGGCGCGTGCGCAGCTTTGACGAGGCGCTGGAGCGCGCCAACGCCACGCGCTTCGGCCTCGCGGGCGGCTTGATATGCGACGACGCGGCGCTCTGGGAGCGCGTGCGCATAGAACTGCGCGCGGGCGTGCTCAACTGGAACCGTCCGACCACGGGCGCGTCCGGCGCCATGCCGTTCGGCGGGCCGGGGCTCTCCGGCAGCGCGCGGCCAAGCGCGTCCTACGCCGCCGATTACTGCGCATATCCTGTCTCTACGCAGCGCGCCGACAAGGCCGTAGCGATTCCGGCCCCCGGCCTGGCGAAATGAGCGCCGTTGAGATCAATTTCGACGGTCTGATTGGCCCCACGCACAATTACGCCGGCCTTTCGGAAGGCAATCTTGCCTCCGCGCGCAATCGCGATGCGGTGGCGCGGCCCCGCGATGCAGCGCTCGAAGGCATCGCCAAGATGCGGCGTCTGATGGCGATGGGCGTGCCGCAGGGCGTGTTGGCGCCGCTGGAACGACCGCCGATGGCGTTTTTTCGTTCGCTTGGATTTACGGGCGACGATCGTGGCGTCTTGGAAGCGGTCTGGAAGAGCGAGGACCGCATCGCGCGCAACGCGTTCGCGGCCTCGGCCATGTGGGCGGCGAATGCAGCGACCGTGTCGCCGAGCGCCGATTGTTCGGACGGGCGGCTCCATCTCAGCGCCGCCAATCTGTCGACGATGCTCCACCGCGCGCTCGAGGGCCCGGCCACGACGCGCGCGCTGCGCCGTATCTGCTCGGGCGATGCATTCGCGGTGCACGATCCATTGCCGTTGCAATCGGCGTTCGCCGACGAAGGCGCGGCCAACCACATGCGGCTTTGCGCCGACCACGGCGCGCCGGGCGTCGAGGTTTTTGTCTATGGGCGCGCCGGCGATGAAGGACGCAACGGCTTTCCGGCGCGCCAGACGCTGGAGGCGTGCCGCGCGCTTGCAAGGCGTCACGGTCTCGATCCTGCGCGCACGGTGTTTGCGCGGCAGTCTGCGGCGGCGATTGAAGCGGGCGCGTTTCACAACGACGTCGTCGCCGTGGCCGATTGCGCGACGCTCTTCTTCCACGAACAGGCGTTCAAGGACAAAGCCGCGGTCCTCGCCGAGATTTCGGCGAAGGCGCGCGGCCTTTTCGAGCCCGCGTTCGTCGAAGTCGCCGCCGCCGAAGTGCCGCTGGGCGACGCCATCACGTCCTATCTTTTCAATTCGCAACTCGTCACCGCGCCCGGCGCAGACCGGCAGGTGTTGATCGCGCCGCGCGAAGCGGAGGAGAACGCGCGCACGCGCGCCTTCATCGAAGGCATGCTCGCGGGCAACGGGCCGATCGGCGCCGTTGTGTTCGTCGATGTGCGCGAGAGCATGAAGAATGGCGGCGGGCCGGCGTGCCTGCGCTTGCGCGTGGTTGCGACCGAGGCGGAGCGTGCCGCGATCACGCCAGGGTTCCTGCTCGATGACGCGCGCGCGTCGCGACTTGAAGACTGGGTGCGCGCCCACTACCGCGAAACGCTCTCGCCCGCCGATCTCGCCGATCCGGCATTGCTCATGGAGACGCGCACGGCGCTCGACGCGCTGACGCAGGTGCTGCCCTTGGGTGGCGACTTTTATGAGTTCCAGAAGGCGGGCGCATGACGCTGAAGCTGCACAATCCCGATTCCGTCGCCGCGCCCCTCGACGATCACCCGGCGCGCGATCTCGGCTCGACTATGCGGTGTGGCGCCGGCACTCTTGTGCATGTTCACTCGGCGTATCTCCGAAGAAATTGACGTGTCGCAACATCAGTCTCCTCGGTCCGCGCCAAGTGGACAACCTACTGAAAGACCACATCTAGAGTGATCCGACCAAACGCGATCGCCGTGGCGATCGAATGGTCGGATAAGGATGATCTACACATATGATTCTAGAGCAACTTTCTCCGATCTCGGACTTGCGGCTGCAGTTCCGAAAGATCGGATGTCGCTCTAGTTCAGCAAGCTCGGGCGCAGCTTGTAGTCGCCGTCTTTGCCGATCTGGAACGCCTCGGTCACCGCTGGGTGAGAGACGGGCTCGCCCGTGTCGTCAACCAACAAGTTCTGCTCAGAGACATAGGCCGTGTAGTGGTTTTCGTCGTTCTCGGCGAGCAGATGGTAGAAGGGTTGGTCCTTGCGCGGGCGGATCGCCTCGGGGATGGCGAGCCACCATTCCTCGGTGTTGTTGAACACCGGGTCGACGTCGACGATGACGCCCCGGAACGGGAACAGACGGTGCTTGACCACCTGACCGATACCGAACTTGGCTTCACGCATCTGTTTCTTCCTTTGCGGATGACCGCCGGGACACGAAACGTAGGGGCCGAAAATCCCCCGAACAAGGGCGCGGTTCACTGAACCCACAGTCCTTGCTAGGGTGTGCCTTAAAAGCAGTCATTAGCGGACGCTCCCCATGAAGCCCGGGGGGCGCTGCACAGGGCAGGACTCCATGGCGGACAAGGACGGAGCGGAGCGCCCGGCGCGCAAACGCACCGGCCCCTATTACAGCGCGCCCACCGGTGACGTGGTATATGCCGCGCTCGATCTGGGGACCAACAACTGCCGGCTTCTGCTGGCCGAGCCGACACAGCGCAGCTTCCGCGTGCTGGAATCGTTTTCGCGCATCATCCGCCTGGGCGAGGGCCTGACAGCCAGCGGCGTGCTCTCGGAAACGGCTATCGAACGCGCCATGGAGGCCCTCAAGGAGTGCGCCCGGATCGTGGCGCCGCACCAGCAGCTGAAAATCCGCTGCATCGCGACCCAGGCGTGCCGGATCGCGGCCAACGGCCCCCAATTCCTCGCCCGCGTGAAGCGCGAGACCGGGCTCTCGCTCGAAATCGTCTCGCCCGCGGAGGAAGCACGCCTTTCGGTGCTCGGCTGCGCGCCCCTCATGGACCCGTCGGCGGACGTCGCGCTGGTCATCGACATCGGCGGCGGCTCCACGGAGCTCTCCTGGGTCGATCCGCGCAGCATGCATGCCAAGCCCAAGGTGCTGGCGTGGACGTCGCTGCCTGTCGGCGTGGTGACCCTCGCCGAAGAATTTCCCGAACCCGACGCACCCGATCCCAACTGGTACGCCGCCATAAGCGCGGCCGCCGCCGATCACGTGCGCGGCTTTTCCGGCGCCGAGCCGTTCAAGAACGCCTTCCACATCGGGCGCGCCCACATGGTGGGCACGTCAGGCGCGGTGTCGTCGCTCGCTGGCGTGCATCTGGAGCTGCCGAAGTACCAGCGCTCCCGCGTCGATGGGCTCTGGATGCAGATGTACGACGTAAGAAAGGTGTCCGCCGAACTACGCTCAATCCCGCGCGCGGTCCGCGCGGCGCATCCATGTATCGGCGCCGATCGCGCGGATCTCGTGGTGCCGGGCTCAGCGATTCTCGAAGCGGTGTCGCAGCTGTGGCCGGTCGAGCGCGTGCGCGTGGCGGACCGGGGGCTGCGCGAGGGCGTGCTGCTTGAACTCATCGCCGCTTCGCGTGCTAGTGCGTCATGAGTGACGAAACGGAAGAAAAGCGCGGCTGGAAGCGGCCGTCGGAAGCTTCGACGGGCGGGCGCAAGCTCGCCATCAAATCGCGCAAGGCAAAAAACGAGTCCTCGAAGAACTGGATCGAACGCCAGCTCAACGATCCTTATGTGCAACGCGCCATCGCCGACGGTTGGCGCGCGCGTTCCTCCTATAAGCTCCTCGAACTCGACGAGAAGTTCGGCCTGCTGAAAAAGGGTCAGCGCGTGTGCGATCTCGGCGCCGCACCCGGCGGCTGGGCGCAGGTGGCGCTGCACAAGGGCGCGCGCAGCGTGGTCGGCATTGATCTCCTAGAGGTGGCGCCGATGGATGGCGCGACGTTTCTGCTGATGGACTTCCTCGACGACGACGCGCCGGCCGCGCTGATGGCGGCACTGGGCGGCCCGCCTGATCTCGTGATGAGCGACATGGCGGCCAACACCACCGGTCACCGCACCACCGACCAGATCAAGACCGGCGCGCTCGCGGAAGCCGCCGCGCACTTTGCGATGGAAGTGCTGGCGCCCGGCGGCGCGTTCGTGACCAAGGCGTTTCAGGGCGGGTTGGACGCGCCGTTGCTTGCGCTGCTGCGGAAGAACTTCGCGGAAGTAAAACATGCAAAGCCGCCTGCGAGTCGCGCAGGGAGCCCGGAAATTTTCCTGGTGGCGAAGGGGTTTCGAGGGCGGGCGGCAGGCGCCGACAGCCCGTAGCCAAGGCAACTCGCAGGCGTCCTTTTTCGCGAAATGCGCCGGCATGGCATTGAAGAAAGTGGCCCCAGGTTGGCGGCGCTACGGGCTAGAACAGCATCTGATCTCTCGCAATTGCGAGATCGGATAACGTTGCTCTGGACTCATGCGCTTAAGACCCATGCGCGTAGAGCATCCTTATCCGACCATTCGATCGCCACAGCGATCGCGTTTGGTCGGATGATGCTCTGGCGGCGCAATCAGTGCCCGTTCACCAATCTCAAAAACTCCTGCCGCGTGCGGTGATCGTCGTGCATCACGCCGAGCAGTTTTGACGTCGTCAGCTTCGAGCCCGGATTGTTCACGCCGCGCAGCGTCATGCAGGAGTGCTCGGCCTGGATGACGACGCCGACGCCTTGCGGCTTGAGAATATCCTGGATGGCGTTGGCGATATCCGCCGTGAGCTTTTCCTGGATCGACAGGCGGCGCGCAAAGCCCTGCACCACGCGCGCGAGCTTGGAGATGCCCACCACGCGGTCGTTCGGCAGATAGCCCACATGCGCGCGCCCGATCACCGGCAGCATGTGATGTTCGCAGAAGCTGACCACGCGGATGTCCTGCAGCACGACCATCTCGTCATAGCCGCCGACTTCCTCGAAGGTGCGTTCGAGATAGTCGCGCGGATCGGTCTCGTAGCCGGCGAAGAGCTCGCGGTAGCTGCGCGCCACGCGGGCTGGGGTGTCCAGCAAGCCCTCGCGATCGGGGTTGTCGCCCGACCACTCGATGAGCG
>Ga0247843_1004009_pt1 | contig 22733 bp, 19 predicted proteins | sample LaCruzMarch2017__FD_192420 | JGI IMG/M metagenome (GOLD analysis project Ga0247843, IMG submission 192420) | Freshwater microbial communities from meromictic Lake La Cruz, Castile-La Mancha, Spain - LaCruzMarch2017_8m | ecosystem: Environmental > Aquatic > Freshwater > Lake | place: Spain...
GTGGGAGTTGGGCTGGGCGTAGGAGTAGGAGTCGGGGTAGGAATGGGTAAAGGCGTAGAAGGCAAAGCGGGAGAATCGCTCACCTCCAGATTTTCGACCCAATCGATGATAGCATTTTTTGCTGCCGGGGCAAGGGCTCGATTGGGGGGCATTCTTTGTGAATGGATGCTGTCCAAAATGTTGGAGGCTCTTAAGTCTTGTGCATTGATCAGAGGAGGTTCGGTGGTTTCCCATGCATGGAGTCCGTCATTGACATTCGGAAAAGAAAGGCTGTTTCCAACTGGATCTGTGCCGTGACATGAGAGACAATTTTTTTTAAAAACGGCCTCTGCGGCGTTGGCGCGCAGTTGGCTCTGACTTTGGGACCCACCACCCGAGTTATCTGCGGGAGAAGCGGAGATCTTTGAAGATTTTTTGCCAGAATTTAAGCCATCTTGTTCGTAAACAACGAGTTTGCAATTTACTAAAAGAGCAATGCTAAATATGGAAATGGAGTATTTGAGAAAGTTGTTGCAAAACCACAGTTTCCCCATAGGTCTATGTTATCGGAACAAGAGAATTTAATTGAAGTTAATGTTTCGTGAAGATTGCGCAAATATTGGATGCGCTTAAAAGCTTTCGAGGGAAACATCATAGACGACTTTGATTTTGCTGAGTTATGATGTTTTCATGGTAAATAAATTTGTTGTGCTTGCTATTGTTTGGCTTTTTTTTCAAGTTACCGCTGCCAAAACAGTAAAATACGAACTCAAAGTGTCGCAAGTCGCAGTGAATTTAAGTGGAAAAAAACTTGTGGATTTTGCTTTGTCAGTGAATGGTTCCATTCCTGCACCGACTTTAGAGTTTACCGAGGGTGATGATGCAGAAATCACCGTAGTCAATAATCTTTCAAGCGGCGAAGAAGTTTCGATGCATTGGCATGGGATCTTGCTTCCACCCGAGGAAGATGGAGTGGCATATGTTAATACGCCGCCCATTTTAATGGGCCAGTCGCGAACTTTTCGATTTAAACTACGGCAGCATGGAACTTTTTGGTACCACTCCCATACAATGTTGCAGGAGCAAAAGGGAGTGTTTGGGGCATTTATTATTCAACCAAAAAAGAAAACGATAGAATATGATAAAGAGGTTGTTGCAGTTTTGAGTGACTGGTCAGACGAAAATCCAGATAATATTCTAAAAAATCTTAAGAAAGATGGAGACTACTATCTCCATAAAAAAAATTCCATCCGTTCAATTTTTGGTGCTGCTGCAGCCGGTGGCCTAGGAACATTTTTCAAAAATGAGTGGATTCGCATGGGTGGAATGGATCTCTCCGATGTGGGTTATGATGCGTTTTTAATTAATGGGAAAACGAATTTTCAGCTTGTTGATCTTCGACCGGGAGAAAAAGCGAGATTAAGAATTATCAATGCCGGTGCCTCGAGTTATTTTTATGTTTCACTGGGTGGCCTGCCCATGACTGTGGTTTCGGCCGATGGCGTGGATATTGTTCCTGTCGAAGCGAAAGAAATACTCATGGGAATGGCAGAAACTTATGATGTGATTTTTAGCATTCCGGAAAATAAAAGTTACGAACTCCGCGCGACAGTTCAAGATGTCACGGGTTTTGCGTCAGCGTGGATGGGTGCGGGAGAAAAAGTTTTTGCTACCAACAAGGCATCCGTTGATTTGTACGCTGGGATGGATCACTCCACCATGGACCATTCAACCATGAATCACGCCACTATGGATCATTCTAAAATGGATCACAGTTCTTCTAGTTCTGTCGAAACACTTACGGTCGAAAAGCTCAAGTCACCCATTGCAACGGCATTTGAGGACGATAAAAAAATCCATGATGTCAAACTTGTTCTTGGTGGCGATATGGAACGCTACATTTGGTATATTAATGGCAAATCCATATTAGAAGATCGGCTGATCGAAATTCAAGAAGGTGAGATTGTCCGCTTTACTTTTGTCAACGAAACCATGATGCATCACCCGATGCACCTTCATGGACATTTTTTTAGAGTTCTCAATGCCAATGGTGAATTTTCACCTTTAAAACACACGGTTGATGTTGGTCCCCACATGACTCGAACCATCGAATTTTTTGCCAATGAGCCTGGGCAATGGATGCTTCACTGCCACAATCTGTTTCATATGAAAACTGGAATGGCCCGAGTTGTAAAATACTCAAGCTGGAGTTCGAGTCCCGAAATGAAAGAGCACGAAAAACACGATTCTCACATGCATGATCATTGGTATCATTATTCTAAAATTGCTTTGGCTACACAGGGGGCCGATTTTTTTTATAGGGCATCACAAACTTGGTACCAACTCGAGTTTACAGCAGCTGCAGAAGCTAAAAATCCCAAAGACTTTTCTCTTGGACAAGATCTGGAATATCAGGGCGAAATTTTTTATCGCCGGTGCATAAGTCAGTTTGCTAGCGTAGTGGGGGGAGGAACTTTTTCCGAAGATGAAGCTACAGCGAAAATTGGTTTTTCATATATGCTGCCATTGTTGATTGAATCTCAAGTGCTCATGAGTCACAAAGGACACATAAGTTTCGAGTTTGAGAAAAAACTACAATGGACAAGCTTCACATACTCGGACATTGCGTATTCTTGGAGTGCAAATTTAGAAAATGAAAAAGGCGAGTTTGATGCCACACTCATGTATTCGCCAAATTGGCATTGGGCGGCGGGACTAAATTATGCTTCCGAAAAATTTGGTGCGACTTTTGAATTGCAGTTTTAGATATGGCAATTATTAGGCATTGGCTCAAAATGGCCTTCCGCCGTTGACGTAAATCGTGGCATCTCTCAGATCGTCACCAGTTACGAGTCGTGCATTGCCCACAGCTACTACTGCCCCTCGATCATCTTTAATCTCCAAAATTCCCTGGCAGGTGAGATTGTCGAACGCTACACTGAGTCTGATGACTTGAAGGTGTGCAATTGCTCCCGGCTGAAGTTTTACGATTGCAGGTGCCGAGCCTGTCGTTGGGGGGGGAGTCCATTGACAAATCGATGGCGTACACGAATAAGCATCAAAGGCCTGTTTGAATTCCATTTCTCGGGTGGCTGCAGTTGTCCCTGAGTTCGGGCCAAACATGCCAGCATCTTTTAAATAAATAGTTTGATCTCTGTCACCAACGTTTTGAATTGATAATCGGCAATAGGCATTAGTGGCACTTGATGTAGTAAGCGTTTGGGTGCCAAAAAAACGCATTTTACGATCCGAATGGACATTGGAACACAAAAGTAAAATTGCAAATCCAAATATGAACTTATGCATGCATAAGAGTTTAGATAACATTCGCACAAATGCAATCCTCAGTGAAAAAAAAGTAAAAAGTATCAGCACTTTATGTGCCAATGTTAAAATCCTCTAGATTTTATGTAAAAGTTTCCGCATACTCAAAGTGGGGGGATTGATGCGGGGATTCATACTGAGTTTTGTTCTGACATGGGGCAGTTGGGCGGGTGTTCATGCGAAAAATCTGTCCAATCAAACATTGAGAGATGTCGAAACCCGTCCAAAAGTTCACAAATCTAGTACAAATGTTCTCAACGAATTTGCGATCTCGATTGAAGCAAGTGCCAACGAAAAACTATCCGGACAGCCAAATCCGTGTGAGGAACTTTCAGATAAATTAAAAGACACTCAAAAATCTCAAACACTAGCTCCCACGAGATCTGACAATATTTTTGATCTTAGTAAAATTCTTTCTAAAACTCAGAATGATTTAAAAAGTGAACTCCTGGATGCAACCAGTAAGCAACAAAGAATTGTGAATGACCGTGTCGATTGGTCTGAATACATTGCAGTTCTTGGTGGCAAAGAAAAAGCTGATTTTAATGGAGCGGCAAATTGTGCCTCGCCTTTGTGGGAACGCTATTTCTTAAGTTCTGTAAAATCGCTCGACGAACAAAATGGGAAATCTGGATACGATCAATGTCTTGTAACTCCTTACGGTTTGCAAAATTTTATCAAAAAGTGCAGCTTTGATTTGAGATGTATGCTGGTTCAGTATGATTCGGCCCAAGTCGCGTTGAACGATGTCAAAAAAAAGCGAGATCAAGAGAAGTTCGTAAAAGACGCGGTGATTGAAACAGGAGTGGGTTACGTTTTTAACCCCGCTCTAGGAACGGCTGCTTTGGCAAAAAATATTGCGGGATTTGCGCAAAAATACACCACAAAAACCGTGCAGGAAATTGATGCAGAAGTGAATGGGAACCCTGACTTTTTACAAGGTATTGTTTTGGATCTCAATAGTAAGGGAGAGAAAGAACTTTCGCCAGATAAGTTGGATCATTTTCTAAAAGATCCCACAATTTTAAAATCAGCATACTGGCAAGAAGGTATGACTAAGGCACTCGGGAATCAGGATTTGGCAGATTATTCGTACCAAAATATTCAAACAGAAATTCAAAATCTGCTTGTTCGAACTGATCGAATGGGAAGTGCCAATTCGATGGAGGAAGTCGTATTGGGGCTGAGTAAGGTTTTTGATCAAGGTCGTAAGAATGCTAGTGGTCAAGTCACCTCGGTTTGTGGTGTGGGATCTCGCTGCGTTAATGATGGAGAAGATTATCTCTTCAAAATAAAGGCTCGATTAAAGAAGATTGAAGATGGTCTAAGTTCCTTTTGTGAAAAGGGCCGAAAGTCTGTCGCTCAAAGATCAGGACGTAGTTTTAGAGATAGCAAAACTGTGACCGAGCTTTACAGCTACATGATGCGTTTTGAAACAGAATGTCGTGTAAATCAACTCGCTTTTTTTGATTTTAAGCGAAAAATTATGGCAAATATTTTAAAAGGTGTATCTTCTATGTGCGCGACTCTAGGAACTAAGGTGGAAGTTTTGTCGCCATGAAAAAAATTCTCGTTGTACTTTTTTTTTCCCTAGTTTTTCCAACGTGGGCTCAAAACCCTCCGGAAAGTGACACTTTTTTAAATAGGACTTTTAGCAACTGGGATTTGATGCAAAAGTCCGCATCACCTCAGGTGGAAACTCCATTTTTTCCCTTGCAAGGTCTTATCAGAGGGCAAGACGCCGTTTCCGTGCAAAATATTATTTCCGAAAAATATTCTACTCGACTCGCTAACAAAGACTTCACATGGAATGCCACTCAAAATCGTTGGAGTTTTGCATACGACGGAGGCAGAAGCGTTGTTCCCGCCACTGATCCGATCATAGGAATTCGCGGCCCACAGGGCATTGTGATTATCGATGGTCACCATGATTTAGTATTGAGTGTTTTTTTGGGAGCAAAAACGATTCCCGTGCAAATCAAAGAAGATCTCTCAAAGTTAAGTCCTCTGGAATTTTGGCAAAATCTCAAACAACGGAATTTGGTTTATCTCAAGGATGATGCAAAAGCTTTAGCGTCTGCTCTACCACAAATGACGCGAATGCAAGATAGCCCAAACCGTTATTTAGCGACTCTTTTGGCAATGAAAGTGTTAACTCAAGAAGTCGAGAACGATCAACTGAAAGTTTCCTCCATAAATAAATCTAAAAATTCCATTTGGATCAAATTGAATCAAAGCGTGCCTTTTATTGAATTTCATATCGCAAAAATTTTAAGTGATGCGGGAATTCGTTATGATGCGAAATGGGGAAAAGATTTGCCTGTAGAAATCGTCGAGCAAGCGCGCTGTGCCCTTTTAGATGCAAAGTTATCTGGTGGCTATCCCCAGTTGAAGAGAATTGCAATTCTCGACTCTAGCCAGGAAGCAATGCAAGCTAATATGAATTCTGAATGGCTCACAAGAGTTTTAGAGAAACAATCTGGGAAGTCTTGTAAAAAAGTTTTCAACAAATAAACAATAAATTTATTTTGAAAAAGTAGCGGCGCATCGAGAAGAAATTCGGCTAGCGGGTGCTTTGCTCAGCAACTCTTTTGCCTCGTTATCTAATTCTTTAATTTTTGATTTGATCAGTTCTTTGTCCACGCCAAGACCCTTGAGATAAATTTTTACGGCTTGCGTACTGATGGGTTCACCTTTGGTGATGATAATTTGATCAGGTCGCAAGCCGAGGGTTTGGCTGAGTTTGTTGGCAAGCAATTGTGCACTTAACAAATCGGGTTTGTATGAGCCCGAGGCATTAGAAATAACACTAAAAATAAAATTCCCATTTTTTGCTTTTAGGAGGACAATTTGTCCGGCAGATAAAACTTTTTTTCCTTGGGCTAAAAGAATATGGCCTGCACTGCCTGAGGTCACATTGATGACGCCTGATTCCAGCTGAACGTATTCGACCCTTGTGTACTCGGATAGACTTTTTAAATAGTTTGCATTCAATTCGCGAATTTCGCTTAAAGATCCACCTTCGGAAATAAAGGAATCGAGTTTTGCCTTGTAGAGTTTGGCTTGTTCTTCGGAACTCAGCGCTTCGGAACTTCTGTAGTTGCAGGCATAAACACAATTAGAATTTTTAAGTTCTTCGCGTAATTGTAAACCGTTGGGTCCGGGTAGTTTGACATCGATAAAACGAACCATGTCTTCAAATATTCTCTCTGCATAGTGGCGGACGTCTTTGTAAATTCTAGAGCAGCCATAGAGTAAAGCTTTGCGCTCGAATTCTGTCATGTCTTGAGCCGGAGCATTGGCGATATCCAAGTTTAAACGAAAAATTTGATTTTCAAGGAGGAATCCCAAACGCGAAACTTCCATTTGATTCTGGACTGGATCAGTATTTTGAATTCCCGCCAACCCGTACGCTTTTTTTTCCAAATCTAGAAGTCTATTTTGATAGGGTCTCGCTCGTTCGCTGACTGGTGTAGCATAGGTACCGTAAATGGCATTAGGCGCGCCTTCTGAGTATCCATTCGGTATTTGGCTTGTGCCTTGAGCCCAAACTGCGGGAAGGCCTACAACAACATTTAAAACTAAACCTAGGAACACGTTTATCATCGAGAAATTTGTCATTTAGCGAATAGCTCCCTAGATTTTGTAGCTACAAGTCGCATGCCCACGTAACTGAATGATATTACTGATCTTTATCGGGATAATCTGTTCCGAATGCCGATTTTTGCTAGCGTATGTCTTAATTTTGCACAAAGAGTCTCCGATAAGTTTGAATGAGATTGAACCTGCTTGCTGCTGCGCTGTTTTCGCTGAGTTTTTGTAGTTCAAATCAACAATCTTTGGATCGCGAACCCAATCAAGTTGCGCAAAGCGAAGTTGATTTACCTGCATATTCAATTCTGAGAGTAAAAAATTCTGCAAGCCTAGAGGAACTGACCCAAGCTGCATTCGAAATTCGCGAAAACCCTAAACTCAGTCCCGATGAAAAAATGAGAGCTCAGATTGCATACGCATTGCTTTCAAATGAAGAGCTTCGCAGTCAGTACGATCGAAGCAAGGGCGAGTCCTTTGATATGAAAATTTCCCCTGCAAATTTAGAAGAGCTTTCAAAGCTTCTCTCAATGATCGACCCTCCTGCGGCAAATCGATTGCGAAAAACTGGTCAGATCGCCGCTCGTACCGCAGCGAGCATGACAACTTTTTATATTGCGCTCGGTATGATGGAAGCTTGGAATTGTTTTTCGACTCGCGACGCAGAATACTGTCGCGCATACGTTAGATCTCTTAAGGATCCTGTTGCTCATACCGGCTTTGTGCTTTTTATGGGTACATCTCATGTTATTCAAAATGGTTCGGTAAAAGTTTTCGGCGATAGCGTGGCTAAGCGCACTCTTAGCGGATTTGTGGGTATGGCCGGAGGCAGCTTGGTGAGCGAACTCTTTTCCGAATTTTTCCATCACCCCATGTCTAAAGCCTATATCAATTCCTTTAAGATTGAAGATCCAGAAAAGCGTGAAGCGGCAAAAGACGAAGCTCGTTCAAAACTTTGGAGTCAGACATTTGCAAATCCAGAATGGCGATCAGACAAAGTTCCAGGTTTGATTGCCTTGATACTTGCAGCTGGTGCATCCCAGCTCACGTTGGAAGCTGGAAGCAAAGTTGTCAGCCACATGCGAAGTGGCAGTCTTTGCAAGAGAGCTCTGTCAAAGTTCTTCGTCATTCCTCCAAGCGGATTTAAAGCAAAAGCAGGGCAAAGACTCAGGCGGGTACCCGCTGAAATTGGTCATTTGCTAGTTTTTTTAAAATGGGATCATGTCTTGCGGCCAAAAACTGCAAAGGCATGGCAGCTAGCTATTTTAGATCAAAATATTCGTACACTCATGAAAGAAATAAAAGCCTCAGCGCAAAAAATAGCTGCTGGACAAACTGACGAAACAGAAAAATTTGAAGAACTCCTCAAGCTCAGCGAAAAAGCTTGGGACAAGCATCGTAAAAATCGCACCACCGAGCTCGACATTGCACTGGTGACGCATATTCAAGCGGTAAATAAATTTGATGAAATCATCGGAAAGCCCTATTTGTTTTACAGTTGGTTTGTGCAAGGAATGCCCGAAACAGGCGCAGAATTCGATTTTGTCGAACAAAGACCCGAATCTGAGCAGCTGGTTTTTATGGAATCCTTCTTTTGTGGAACTTTAGTTCAAAATGCCTACAAAGATGCTTGGGAAATACACGGCTTGCCAATTCCCGGAAAGTGGTCTCCTAAAGTTGTGCCTTACAAAGTGGCTCAACATTCAGATCCAAATTTTTGTAGCAATATTGCCACTATGAACTCACAGCAGAAAATCCAAAGTCTTCGCGAGGAGTTTTTAAAGAAAAATTATAGCGCGGAGCTAAAAACTGCGCGTAATGTTTTTATAGTTGCCACCCATGATCAACGTCTGGAAATTGTAAAAAAATATGAGGATCAAGTGCAACATAAAATTCAAAGTTTCATGAAAGACGATTCTGTGAATCTTGCTAATTTGCCTAATGGCGTTTTGGCCAGCTTCACGTATGAGCAAAATTTTTTAAATTCCATTCAGCAAATTCTCCCTCATCAATCGACATTGGCAACGATGAGAGAAAATTTGCTTTCAAAGAGAAGTGCAGCGGAAACGCTTCTAGCATATATGGAACTCCCGTTTGAAGAACGCGTTCCGCCAGATATGGAAGCTGCTGATTTACTTGCAGCGCTTCAAGGCGAACTCGGTGGAGAGATCGACCAAGCCACGGCTGTTCGTCGAATTTTTAATGGATTTATTATTAAATAAGTGGATTGATATGAAGTTTATAAAAATTAAAAAATTCTCCGTTCAACTAACGCTCTTGATGAGTGTTCTGGCTTGCGTCTCACAAGCCAATGCAATTGCGTGCCGGGATGTTTTTTCTCCAGGCTCCATCATTGAGGCGCAAGTACGGCCCCGACTGATAGTTTTTTCTGCCCCCTCGGGCGGCGGAAAAACTACGCTTGCACAAATGCTCATCAAGGATTTTCCAAATCTTAAGCTTTCCATCTCCAGCACGACTCGAGCCCCTCGCGGCCAAGAAAAAGATGGAGTCGATTATCACTTCTTAACAGTTGAAGAATTTAAAAGTCGTATCAAAGCCGGAAAATTTGCCGAGCATGCGGAAGTCCATGGAAATTTTTATGGAACCGAATTTGATACTGTAAAAAATAACTTAAAAAATGGAGTTTCAGTTTTAGCGCTGGTTGATGTGAAAGGGGCCGAAGTTTTGAAGGCATCCTTTCCGGGAGATGTTTACACAATTTTTGTTAAACCCCCTGATTTAAAAACTCTCGAGGCACGTTTAAAAGGTAGGGGAACTGAAAGACCCGAGGCTATTGCTATTCGCCTTGCCAACGCAAAAGAAGAAATGGAACACGCCAAAGATTTTGACCGTGTTGTGATTAACGACGATTTGCAGACAGCTTATGCTGAACTTCGAATGATACTTAAAAATCTAATTGGGCAATAAGTCAAAAATAATAAAGCGCAATAAAAAAACCGAGTGTTGAGTTTTTTGCTCAACACTCGGATAATTAGAAATCTATAAAAGAAGTAGATATCTGTTTTGAAGCTAAAAACTCATTTTATCTTCCGAAAGCATTTCCACAGCGGCCACCAATTCGTGCGCCCGACGTTTCTAGAATATTTAACTTCTTAAAAATGCCTTTTTTAGCAAGCTCAGCTTTGGCGTCGAACATTTTTTTAACGGATTCGCTGGATTCCTTTTCCGATATCAAGCCCAGTGCTGTTACTGCCAAGGAACCTTTTTGTGCGCCCGGAATCCAGTTTTTGCCTAGCACTTCGTCACGTAACGCTTCGATGGCTGCTTCAGCAAGTTTGTAGTCTGCTGCATTTTTAACTTGTACAGGAGCGTTATTGGCGAGGTCGGCAATCGTATGCATGATGGGCCGCCCATCCAGTATCGCTTTGGTAGTGAGTGTCGAAAGAAAAGCTTTCTGTGCAGCAGTCAATGTCGCCTTTAATTCCGTTCCTGTAGACACGGCGCCAACCGCATTGCCAGCACTGGTGGCAGCGTGGGCGATGTCCATTTCCATTTGAACATATTTTACTGCTGGCAATTTTTCTCGTAAAGACGTTGTTGTGACTTGGTCTAGCGAGATTTCGATACTCATTCCATTCGAGTGTTTAAGCTCAAATTTATAACGTGTATCGTTGACTTCAACAGAGGGAGTTAAAAATTCCGAGGGTACAGCTCCTGGTATCGCTTCGCGAATTGCCCGGAATGGATTTAAGGGATCCATACTGTCTGCAAATTTTGCGATAGTTTCGGGTTTCGAATCAGTAGCATCAAGTGCGTACTCCACTCGACGGACAATTCCGTTTCCTAAGTCCAGACCCATGCCGGGTTTTAAACCCCATTTGCCAATACCGTTTTGTTCAGTCATTCGGTAGCGAATGTTGACATCATTTTTGGCTGCGTCGTAATCTTTGTTGTCATAGTAAGTGTCTACCATGGGATCAGGTTTTGGCATTCCTTTTGAATCCAAAACCAAATTACCAGCCGCGTCTTTTAACATGTATCGAGTATTTGTTGCCATAGTCCAATCAGGGCCCAGAAGTGCTGCAGCTTTTTTGGGATCATTTGCCAAATCGAAAAGTGCTTTTTTCACTTCGTCAGTATTTTCCAAAGGTATTTGAAATTTGCCTTCGGCTTCCACGTGACTTCCAACTTCTCCTCCAACTTTTAGCCCGGGTTTCTCAGATTGAGTGAGATCATTGTACTTCAGTGCCATAGTTTCGGTGATCGGGTAAGCGACTTCAAGTTCCACGGGACGACGGGCCTTAGCAACTATCGTTGCAGGAGAATTTCCTTTGCCATCTTCAGGCATGAAAAATATACCACCTCGGCCGACGCCACCCCATTCATGATTTAACTGAGGAAAATCTGCAAAAACAAAGAGGGGTGTTCCGGGACCAATTTTAAGTTTTTTCTTAGCGACGTCAGGGAGTAAGGCCCCTAAGTGTTTGTTAAGATCAGCATAAGTAAGGATAAACTCCCTCTTGCTGTAGTAATTTGTGGGATTGTCGGCAACTTTTGAATCAAGCTCTTTAAAAGTTATGGATTCAAACTTACCACTGCCATTATTGACTGCGGCCTGCAACGATAACGAAACAGGACTGTTAAGTGCTCCATGCCAAATTTCCACAGTCAGCTTTACGTCTTTGCCGTGGGGTTCAACTGAAGTGGTAAAATAGCTGCGGTCTGCTACAGGTTTGCTGGGATCGCCAGTACCACCAGTTGAATTACTGTAAGCACCATAAAAATTTTGCGCTGCCACGCCTTGCGCGAAACTTGAATTCCACGAAAGTAATGTGGCTATGCTTAGACTCACTAGTGATAGCTTCATCCAAGTTTTTTTAAACGCCATTGTTTTTGGCGTTGTAGTCTTATTCATACTGATTCTCCCAAGTCGAATTACAGATTTTAAATGCAAAAAATATTAATTTCCGCTCCAAAAAATATCCAAGGCGCGACCTTCAATAAAGCCACCGGAACCTGAGCCCGAGCGCTCGTAAAGAATGCGAACGGTTTCGCCTTTGATCAAGGGAACTTCGACTTCTTGGATGGTTACGATGTCGAGTGACTTTGCATTGCTGACGAGCGTGCCTAATGGAGTATTGTTATAACTGTTTTTTGGATCTGGCTTTACCGCAACTATAGAATAGGTATCGGTCTTGGCCCAATTTTTTGCATTTTCAACGCCCGTGTGACCCGAGACTGGCAAAGCCAAAGTCAATTTCAAAACTCCACTGCTTCCAATTTTACTGACTTGAATTTTTGTAATTTCACCACTGTGATAGCCGCCGGATTCTAAAAGCAAGTTTGATTTAACACCTGCTTCGACAAAATACTCCATCAAAGGAGTGCTTGTTGAAAGTACAGCTCCTTCCATCGAAGATTTTGAGGAGCGTATATTTCTTTCTCGTTTAGAATCTGTTTTTGCCATGCTTCCAGATGGACTCAAATTTGAACTCGCAGCTCTCCATTGAGCTGGCGTCCCTGTAAAACTTGTGGATCCAAATACTTGTGGATTGGGACAATTGCCAGCAGCAAGTGCGATAGGACTTAGCGAAAATATTCCAAGTACAGCCAAATACAGGGCCGCATTGGTTCTCATATTTGTTTTCATATATAGTTTCCTCTGTTAATTCCTCTGATAATCCCTCTGTTAAATCCTCTGTGATGATGAACTTGATTTATTTATCGGCAGCCTTCATTGTATTTTTGCAATAGGCCAGCTTCTTCAAGAGCCTTGGTAAAGGCTTCATCAGGAGAAACTTTTCTTCCTTCTTTTAGGGCAAGTTCCGAAATTTCAGATGCACGACTTAGAACAGAATTAAAATTTGACCGTTGTTCCGCGCTCCAGCTCTTATTGATTTCTACGAGATCGCTGAGGCGCAAGTGGAATTCTTTTTCTGGGGAGGCTTTTTTCAATCTAATGATGGCGTTCAATGTCACTGCAGTAGCATCGGCGCTTTCTACTTCCATCTTGGTCAGACTTCGCTTGCCTTCAACAGTAGAGCCGTTGACTAATTCCATAAGGGCGCGCGAATTTTCGCTGGTGGTGCTTTCTTTGGTTTCTTTCATCACAAATTCACTCACAGTAGTTTCAGGCAATGAGACGCGTTGAGAAATTTTGTTTACGGTCATTTGTTGTGCCTTTAAAGCTTGAGCTTTTGCTTCTCGTTCGATTTCCACTTTGCTTCGGACTTCTCTGCCCGCTGCAAAACTTGCGTGTGTCATTACTAACGACAACATGATGACTGAAAATGTCATTCCGATTTTTTTAAACTGAAGTGCTCTCATTTTTAGAATCTCCTTGTTGACCTGGGCCAAAAGTTTTTCGACCATGGGTCGTTGTTATTTGCAGACGCGGACAATTGTTAGCTAAACCTAGGAGTACACTTTATATTCCTTAAATTTTGAGGAATATGTATTGGAATTTTGGTAGCCCACTGAATCGCTAGCAGGTGAAATGTCCTCTTTTTGCGAGTAGCTGACTAAGGTTTGGACACTTTTAAGGGTATTTCTGTCCCGGTCTTCTTTTCCTGAAGAAGCTCAAGCTCATCGTCAATATTTTGTAATTCTGTGGAAATGATCATCAAGTTTGATTTCAATTTAATTTGCTTTGAAAAGTCAGAGGACCCAATTTTTTCTAGGTACAGTTGGTTCTTCCGTTGAAGTGTCAAAAGGCGGTTCTTTCGCTCTGTTAGTTTTTTCGTCAATTTTTCCGTCAATTTTTCTGTAGGTTTTTCGGCACTTTGAACAGGTTGTGGTGTTTCGGGCAAGTCGGCGCGAGTTTTTATAAAAAAAAGAACCGCAAAACACAAACTCAACTTCAAAAAAAACGACATCAGAACTGTTCATCGTACGTGGAGGGAAGGCATTGAGCAAGACACTGCATACGCCAATAATTCGTGAGTAGAAGTGTTTCGTTTTAGTTATGCATTAACTTGGATACACTGAAAAATAGATGCCCTTTGCTTTGATTGCCAATTTGATTGGCCCCTTAGTATTTCGCATGGGAATTTTGATAGGCATCTTGTTTTTTGTGAATTCCTCACAAGCACAAGCTTCTGTGGGGAAAAAAACGATTGATCCAAAAATTGTGCAGGAAAAAGCGATTGATTCCAGTCTCGATTTTAAAAAAACTTCGATCGATCGAGAGCTTGCAGAGATTGCGTATAAACAGGAATTTCATAACATGTTCCTTCCAAGTATTAATATTAGCGGGACTTTTGCAAGTCAGTATACATACGCTCAATACCCCAATCAACTAAGCCAGAGTGTTGAGAATACGTTTCATGCAAAGGGCTTTCCCTCGAGCACCGTAAGCATTGGATTTGCAGACTTTACTCTTTATAACGGAGGCAAAGATTCTTTAAAGTACAAAGTAGCGTACATTGATTCACGGCTGAGTCGTGAGGCCTACTTTCAAAAGACAAGAGAAACTCGTTTTGCGGCTTTATTGGCATTTTCAAAACATCAACTTGATTTAGAAAAGCTAGATGCCAATGAGAGATATTTAAAACTCTCCTTGTCCTTTTCCAAACTTATTAAAACAAAGCTTCGGAAAAATAGAGTCGATGAATCAGAATATCTTTCTTCTGTAAATGACGTTCTAGAAGCACAAAGAAATCGCGATGAAGCCAAGGCTCAAGCCGAAACAAGTCTATGGGCATTAAATAAAATTTTGGGGGATCCCATTGGTGAAGAGTACACACTTCGAGGAAAGCTTGAGTATCGACCTTTAAAGATGACCTTGGTTGAAGCCATGGAGATTTACAAAAAAACTGCCCCGTCGTTTTCAATTGCAAAAGCTGAAATGGAAAAAAAGCGAATTGGATGGGAAGCGGCAGTAAGAGAGAGGCTTCCTTTGCCAACGGTAACACTCAGTCCACTTAAGCTTAGCTATACTCAGGAGTATGGAAGTTCTTATTCCACACAGTCTGGAGTTACTGGCTCAGAGGCCTCGAATGCTAATTTAGATTTTGGATTTGCGGTAAGTGTTAGCGTACCCATCTTCGGAGAATCGGGATATTTTGGTCATCGAAACACGAAAAAGGCTTCGCTTGAATATTCGAAGCAGGAGCTCGACAGTGCCATAGAACTGCAAAATTCTGAAACAAAAATTCGAGAACTTGTTCAACAAATTCGAAAACAAGAAAGCAACGTCAGCAACTCTAAAGAACAATTAAAAAACGCTATTAACCTGTTGGATACTCTTTTTGCAAAAGCCAGTTCAAATGAAAATGCTTCAACTTCACGTTTGGAACTGAGGGATGCTCTCAGATCGGCTTCCGACGTTGAGGCCGAATATCGGGCCGCGCTTCTAGATCACACCAGTCTCAAATTCGATTTGGCAAACTATTTGGGAGTAAATCTTGATGAAAACGCAGATCTTTAAAAATTTTCATTGTACAAAGTATATGGCTTTGGCAATTTTATTTTTTTCGAACCCAATTTTTTCTGCTCCTCAAGACAAAGAAAAAGTTCTCGAGCAATATCGTCTCGAAACTAATTCAACCGAGGCAGCCGTTAAGTCAAGCGAGGGAGCCCCTTTGTCCTACGCCAAACTTTTTCAAGATGGGCTTTTTGATTGGAACCGCTTTCAGGTAGGTATTCGTAGCGGTACTAATCTCAACGCAAAGGCAACAATTGACGTGGAATTGCTTGCTGCCTATGAGTGGCAATTTGCAACTTTAGGATTGGGCTATCATTTTAAAAGTGCGGCCTATGAGGCTATTCGTGCACTACCCAACAATAGTGGAAGCGAAGCTGACCTGAGCACATTTCCTGGAGAAGTTGCGCGTCTACGTGAAGATGGAGATGCGTGGACGCTTCATCTCTTGCAAGCATTTTTTGGCGTTAAAGGGCCACTGATTTTTACAGATTCCCATCGCTTTTTTCAAAAAGCTGATTTTGGCATTCAATTGGGAAGTGGGGTCGACAAAGTCTTCGATTCTAGATTTTCGCTTTTGGGATTTAAAACGAGTGGTGGAATTGGATTTCAATTAAATAAAAGAATTTCGGTTGAAGGAAATTTGGCTTACAATTGGTTGAATGCTGTGCGAGCGGGGGACGAGGCACAAGAATCTAGGGAATTGCCTCTTCATTGGTTAGAAGTCGCCTTAGGTGCAAGTTTTTATTTTTAGCGGCAATCAAATTGCACGCGCCCTTGGCAAACCCAATAACCGTTGGCTTCTTCATCTTTGACACAATTGAAGTTACCTGCGGTTTTAACGGGTTTAAGAGTTTTGTTTTGTTCAATGCACTTTCGAGAATTGAGTGTAGTGAGGGCGCGTTTTTTTGCTTCGGCTTGAGAAGCACCCACGCCTTTGACTTCTATCACTTGCGCCATAGTGTTTGCATTTAAAAGGAAGGCCGTAAAAATGAGGAGAGATTTCGTATTCATTTTGTGACTCGCGCTCCTATTTTGTTGAAGTGCCTTATAAAAGGATATCGGATTGACCCATACATATCTTAAAAAATTTATTGGCGTGAACGGATTTTGAAGAAGACTTCTACAAAACACTAAAATATTGAGAAAACTTGATATATTCGCAAGAGAGATCCTTGCTCTTACGCGCCAGAGAGTTTTGATATTTATGAAATTTGGATTAAGGTAGAATAAATTTTAGATGAAACAAAAAAAAGTTCTGAAAATGCTCGGGGCAGTAGCTTTATTCACAGTTTTTCAGCCAATAGAGACCCTCGCAAAACCTACACCAATCCGTATTTCCATGAAGTCCCAAGACTGGAATTTGGAATATGCAAAGAACATGGCACCCCATCCCAAGGCCACAAGCCCCCGGAGCTGGGAATTTAGGTTCCCGCAGTATGGCAATGGGTACGTGGCCTATCTTTTACAGAATGTTTTTGAAGGCTCGATTTTAGGAGATTCAATTTTTGCAGATATTCGAGTGACTTCAACTGGCACACCGGAGTTTGAATACAAGATCGGTTCGAATCCCTGTGTAAGTCCTGCGCATGTGCGCTTTTACATCGAAAAAGTTTTTAACAATCAAAGTTTTGTTAGGTGGTGGGCAACGGGAGACAACGCCATCGAGTTAAAACCTGGGGTCTATCGTTACCGTGTGGCACTTGATCCCAAAGAATGGTCGGATACATGGGGACATAATGGAAATTCATCGGCGGCAGCAAGAAGAGGTTTCCATCAAACGCTTCGAAATCCCTCTCGCATTGGATTCACTTTTGGTGGTGGATGCTTTTACGGACATGGTGTTGCAGTTTCTGGTGGCACGGCACATTTTGAGGTTACGCGTTTTGGGATTAGTCATTGAGATTGAAGTTTAAGTTTTTTTGAAAGAGCTGTTTATTTCAATTTTTTCTTTTAAAATAAATGTGTGCAAAAGTTAAAACAAAAGCGCGGAGCCATGCTAGCTGGCGTCATCGGATTGACGTTAGTCGTGGCTGCATTGAGCTATTTTGTGCTGAGCCGGCAAAATCAAAATGCACGTTTTGTACTTGAGGAAGTTGTCGACACAAATCAACGTCGAAAGCTTTCTGACCTAGGCATGAAGCTATCCATGAATCTCCGTGACAATCGAGACAACTATGTTGGTCCGTATGACTGCTCTCCCGACCCTTCGTGGATCTCGGTCGCAACAGTGGGCATGGGAGTAGAGAATTCCAATATTTTTTTTAAGTGTCTCATGCCAACTCCCTTGGGAGAGTACTACATCAAAATTGAAGATCGCGGCGCAAGAACAGCGAATGTAAAGAGTACAATTTCCATTCAAGGTTCAAAATGCAAAAAAGCAATTTTAAGTTTTGATGCTTCAGCTGCTCCTGCACTGGGTTATGTTTCACTTGACTACAATCCTGCTACTTCAGATCCCAGTGATCATGTATGGAGCGGTGGCACATTTGCTGGTGTGCCAGTGAGCTGCAATGTTCCAGGCAAAACCTGCTATAACTGGGCTGGTGCAAGTGTTATCAAGCTCACAAGCTATTGTGCAACTTCGTTTTCGACGGCCATGTTGGCTCAGGCAAATATTACAAAAATCAATTCAACATTTGCGAATATGTCGAGCCTGCAATGGATTGATTTAAACTCCAATAAGATTGCCTCGGTTAACGAGAATTTATTTAAAGGCCTTAATCAACTCAAGCGACTTAATTTTTCGGGGAACCTTTTGACAACGTTGCCAGAAAAACTTTTCTTTACCCAGACATCATTAGAAAATTTAGACCTCAGATACAATAAGTTGCTTTCTCTAGAGCCTCTACAATTCCAGAACACGCTTGCACTGAAATATTTATATTTAACAGACAATAGTTTTGGAAAAAATCTCTCGAACGAAGTCATACCCCCTACAGTTTTCAGCAGTCTCGTAAATCTGGAAGAACTTTACCTTGATGGTTGGTATACGAAAGTGCTCATAGAAAAATTGGCTCCTAACTTGTTTGAAGGTCTCACAAACCTTAAGTATCTAGGACTAGGGAGTCTCAGGTTGAAAAGTTTAGATCCTGATCTCTTCAAGGATCTCGTGAATTTAGTAAATCTAAATCTTTCCGACAATCTGTTAAGTGGAACGCTCCCTGAAACAGTTTTTCAGCCGCTCGTGAGTTTGAAAGATTTCAATATCCGCTACAATTTACTTACAGGGTTGCATCCAAACCAGTTTTTTAAAAATACCGAGCTTCTCAATATGTATTTTTTGGACAACCCCTTCGCCCCCAATGACGCGGGACCAAGCGATGCTATTCCAGATAATGTGTTTCGCGAGCAGAAAAAACTTAAGGCCTTAGAAATGAGTGGCCATTATACCAAAGGAAAAATTGAAAAGTTTTGGCCAAATACTTTTGCAGGACTGGATGAACTTATTTACTTGGATTTAAGAAATCTTTCTTTAAAAACATTGCCCACGGGGACTTTTAACGGACTCGACAAACTAGAAACCCTCTATTTGGATGGGAATTTTTTATCGGGCGCGCTTGTAGCCAATCTGTTTCAACCCCTAGTTGAGTTAAAAAATTTAAGTTTTAGATGGAACCTTTTAACATCTCTGGAAATGAGTCAATTTTCTACAAACAATAAACTTGTGAGCCTGGTAATGACTGACAATCCTTTTGGACCGAACAATACCTTGGTTAATGTTGGAGAAAATATTCCTGTTGGTGTTTTTTCTCCTCTCGTAAACTTAGAATATTTAGGACTTGATCGACATTACTCTAAAGGCAATATTGAAAAACTGTGGCCCAATACTTTTGCAGGACTTATCAAGCTAAAAAATCTCAATCTTCACAATCAAAATTTGAAGTCATTTGAGGCATCAGTTTTAAACGGACTTGTAGCATTAGCCACAATCGGACTCGCGTACAATTCGTTTTTACCTGCAACAATTGCCCCAAATTCCTTTGCCAATCTTACAAAATTAGAATCTATAAATCTCACCGGAAACAGTTTGGCAGCAAGTGATTTGAATGGTCTTTTGACCGAACTTCTGGTCATGAAGCAAACTTACAACACCCTGAAGGACTTCAATGCATCAACTCAAGTGCCGCCAATTGTGCCCGATCCAGGGAAAGTTCAATCACTAAAAGATGCGGGAGTGATTGTTACCCTGTTGTGATTTCTAAACAAACTTTAGTTTGAAAATCTTAATCGGATTGCAGGTGCCTCGCTGGATTCCATCTTCAAGCATTTCTCATTTGCGCATTTCATGCGTGATTGGGAAATGTTAGCATTGCAAGTGTTTGGGTCGCTTTGGGTTAGACACGGTACCTTTGGAGAATGCAATTCTAGGCACCGAAAAAGGCATTCGCTTTCGATCTTAATTTTTTCTTGAATTTCAATTTGGCTCAATATCTTAAATGAGCTTCGCATAATGGGTAAGCCGTTCGGTGGACTGGGTACCTTATAGTCATCTTGACCCTTTTGCTCAGTCGAAGCAGCAATTTTGCTTGGCTTTGGAACTAAGGGAGGAATGATTGATATTGCATTCTCTTTTGAATCTGATGAGTGGTGAATCGGCGGTTTTGATTTCGGACGTCTCATTTTTATGTATAGGAAAGGAAATATGATAAAGCCAATGACTAGAAATAAAATCGTCTTGGAATTCTTCACACTTTATTATACTAAATCAAAAAGCAAGAATTCGCTCTCAGAAAGAGTGGCAATCTGTAGATGACTTTCATCGCTCACTGCTAGTCCATCACCTGCATCCATCAAAGCTCCATTGACATCAAGTTTCCCATGGATCAGTTGCAGCCACGCATGTCGACCTTGTTGAATTTCAAACTTCACACTTTCCGATTTTACAAATTTGCCAACATAGAGTTTTGCATCTTGGGTAATTTGTATCGAGCCTTCACGCCCGTCGCCTGAAACCACCAAGAGAAGTTTTTTTTCTTTGAGTTTTTCAGCAATCGGAATTTGACCATACTTTGGTGTAACTCCCGTTTGACTCGGCATAATCCAAATTTGGAGTAAGTGAGTTTCGTCTTTTTGTTCGGGGTTAAACTCGGAATGTAAAATTCCCGTCCCAGCCGACATAAACTGGATCTCGCCTGGTCGAATGATACTTTGACTGCCAAGAGAATCTTTGTGTTCCAGCGATCCTTTAACGACATAGGAAACAATTTCCATATCTCGATGCGGATGTTTGCCAAATCCCATAGCCGGCGCGATAAAATCTTCGTTGATAACCCGAAGCGAGCGAAATCCCATGAATTCGGGATCATAATAATCTGCAAACGAAAACGAATGAAAGGATTTCAGCCAACCGTGATTTGCCTGCCCTCGGTCCTGGGATTTTCTAAGTTTCAACATCGCTTCTCTCCTATTCGCCGCTTTTCAAAAGTTTTTTGCGAATTTTTTTCAATTCCTTCATCCTTTTAGCATCAATGCTTGGATATTTCATTTTTAATGACTTCAATGTTTCCAGTACGATTTCTGAGATAATTAAGCGTGCATTAAATTTGTCATCTGCGGGAACAATGTGCCAGGGACTATTTTTTTGAGAGGTATGCCTTATACAGTCTTGATAGGCCGTCATGTATTGGTTCCAGAAGCGCCGATCTGTAATGTCTGAGTCGCTAAATTTCCAATTTTTGGATTTGTCATCAATGCGAGCAAGGAAGCGATTTTTTTGCTCTTCTTTTGAAAGATGAAGAAATATTTTTATAATTTTTGTGCCATTACGATCGAGATGTTTTTCGAAATCCACTATGGATTCGTATCTTTTCCCCCAAATGTTTTTTGCATTTTTATCATTGTGGGGAACGCCTTCCGCCTCCAAAATATGAGGGTGAACTTTGGCGATGAGTACCTCTTCATAGTAGGAACGATTAAAAATTCCGATGCGGCCACGCTCGGGCAAACACTGGGTGGTACGCCACAAGAAATCATGCTGCAATTCCTTTTGGCTGGGATGTTTAAAACTGTAAACTTGGCAGCCCTGAGGATTAATTCCGGACATCACATGCTTTATAGCTCCATCTTTTCCGGCCGCATCCATAGCTTGAAAAATTATCAGCACACTATACGAGTTACTGGCATACAACATGGACTGTTGCTTCCGCATATCATGAATCTGACCTTTTAAAAGTGAATGGTATTGATCTTCATCGACATAAAGCGGATCGATTTTGGTGGGAAATTTTTGAATATCAAAACGCGAGTTTTTTTCGGACACTTGAAACGGGGAAAGATTGATTTCCATAAAGTGTTATACTGGCCCGAAGCCATGCTTTGTGCAAGAAATAACTGTGAGCCGCGAAGTGTGTATGGCGCAAAAGATGCATGCGGCTTGAATGAATGCCTTTAGATGGAATCATTTTAGGAGAAAAACCATCGAGATGCCCAAGCAGTTCGTGTTTGGCTCAAAGTTCTGATTTTGTTCGAATTGGTTTCACCAAACCACTTCTATGTTTGAAAGGAAAAAGACGTCAACGGTTTCAATGTCGAAAGTGCAAACGCTCATTTACTGAAAATTATTTTAAAATTCACTACCGCCTTATGCACAACGATCCCTCAATAAACTATTGGATTTTTCAATTCTTCATCCATGGTATGCCCTTACGACGAATTGCACGTTTACTCGAAATCAGTACGCACTCAACTCGAATTCGAATCAAGCGCTTAGCTCAAAGAGCACTTGATTTTCACCAAGCAACAACGTCTAACTTATTAATCAGTGAGCCAATATGCATTGATGGACTTGAGAATTTTGCAAAGTCTCAGTATGAGCCAAACAACGTCAATCACGCTGTTGGATATAACTCACTATTTATATACGATGAAAACTTCGCTCCTCTGAATCGAAAAGGACGAACTTCCGATCAGCAGAAACTTCGACTTGCCGCTATTGAATCTATTGAAGGCCGCTTTGATCCGCGAGCTATTAGGACATCATTTGCTGACTTAGTGAGACGACTTTATTCAAAAAGGGCTGACAATGGATCCCCGCTACAAATTATAAGCGATGAGCACTTCCAATATAGGAGGGCTTTAGCTCGAGAACTTTTTAGCTTAAAGATCAGACACGACACGATCAGCTCAAAGGTTTGGAGGAACTTTCAAAACATTCTATTTTCCGCCAATCACAGCGATTTGCTGATTCGTAAGATGTTAGCGCCATTTATGAGGGAAACTATATCATTTTCAAAAACCCACGGAATGATGATGCAAAAGTATGGGCTATTTGCGGTTTACAAAAACTACATGCAACCACAGTTTAGTAAAAAGCATGTGCGACGTCCAAGAGCCCATTTAGAGAGTCCAGCAATGGCGTTGGGCCTTTTTGAGAAAGTATTGAAGTTTGAGGACATTTTTTCTGAGCGAAGTCGGGAATGTTCAACATGCATTTGGAATGAAGATTGGAAAGCCT
>Ga0247843_1004010_pt1 | contig 22732 bp, 15 predicted proteins | sample LaCruzMarch2017__FD_192420 | JGI IMG/M metagenome (GOLD analysis project Ga0247843, IMG submission 192420) | Freshwater microbial communities from meromictic Lake La Cruz, Castile-La Mancha, Spain - LaCruzMarch2017_8m | ecosystem: Environmental > Aquatic > Freshwater > Lake | place: Spain...
TGGGTGCGTTTCAGCGATGTCCTCAGCCTCGACACCCATGAAGCGCGGACCCAGGCCCCCTGCCTCAAGGACGGGCCCAGCGTCGCCCGCGCCAGCGCGACCAATCACCTGATGGGCCGCGGCTGGTGGTCGTGGATCATCCCGCTTTCGAATGGCGACTTCTCCGCCGGCGTGACCTGGGACGAGCGGATCTTCACCCCGCCGTCCGAAGGCCCCATCGGCGAGCGCGTGAAGCAGCACCTGGTCAGCCAGCCGATCGGCAAGCTGATGTTCAAGGACGCCGCGCCGATCGAGAACGACGCGCGGATTTACAAGTATCTCCCCTACTACTCGACCGAAGTTTGCGGCGACGGCTGGATCCTGGCCGGGGACGCGGCCGGCTTCATGGACCCGCTCTACTCGCAGGGCCTCGACTACTGCGCCCACGCGACCTACGCCGCGCACAAGATCCTGCTCAAGTCGCTGAACGGCGAATGCGTGAAGATGGCGCTGGACCATCACAACATGATCTACCCGCAGTCCTACCAGCGCTGGTACAACGCCCTCTACAAGAACAAGTACCAGTATCTCGGCGACGCCGACCTGATGCACGCGGCCTTCCTGATGGACATCGCCACGTATTTCATCGGCCCGGTCCGCGCGGTCTATGCCGATGCCGACAAGGAATATTCCACCATGCCCTACAACGGCCCCGGCGGCGCAATCTTCGCCCGCTTCATGGCCTTCTACAACCAGCGCCTGGAAGTGATCGCCCGCAAGCGCCTCGCCGCCGGCACCTACGGCAAGAACAACCTCAAGCACCGCCACTTGCTGCGGATGCCTTTCGAAGCGAACACCAAGGCGGTGCGCCACCTCTTCCACGGCATGCGCGTGTGGTTCAAGCTGGAGGCGGAGACTTTCTTCACCCGGCCGATCAAGGCGCTACCTGACCCGTCCGCAGCGAAGCCAGCGGCCCCGGCGGTCATGGCGGAGGCCTGAGGTGGCGCCTACTCGCGGGTGATGACCTCGTCCAGATTGAGGATCACGTTCGCCATCATGGCATAGGCCGCGAGCTCGGCCGTGACATCGGCCGGCTTGCTCTCGCCGAAGTTGAGCAACTTGGCCGCTTCCTCCGGATGGGATTGGAACCGCGCCAAGCGGGAGGCCAAGCCTTTGCCGAGAACCGCGAGCTCGTCGGGGGTTGCGGGACGGGCGAGCACATGCTCCATCGCCCAGTTGAAGCGCGCGTCGGGCGTCGCCCCGCCCTCGGTCATCATGCGCTGCGCGAGCTGGCGGGCGGCCTCGACGAAGGTCACCTCGTTGAGCAGGGCGAGCGCTTGCAGCGGAGTGTTGGTGCGGCCCCGCTTGATGGTGCAGATGTCCCGCGTGGGGGCATCGAACAACTGCAGGGTCGGCGGACCGGCGCTGCGTTTCCAGATCGTGTAGAGCGTGCGGCGATAGAGCCCTTCGCCCGACTCGTGCTTGTAGTTGCGCAGGTCGCCGTAGCGGCTGGTCTCGTCCCAGACCCCCTCGGGCATGTAAGGCCGCACGCTGGGTCCGCCGATCTTTTCCTTCAGCAGCCCGGACACCGCCAGGGCCTGGTCGCGCAGCGTCTCGCCGCTCAGCCGCAACCGCGGGCCGCGGGCCAGCAGGCGGTTCTCCGGATCCTTCTCTAACAACTCCGGCGTCACCTTGGCGGAGCGCCGGTAGGCGGCGCTCATGACGATCTGCTTCTGCATCGCCTTCATGTCCCAGCCGGTCCGCACGAACTCGGTCGCCAGCCAGTCGAGCAATTCCGGGTGGCTCGGCCATTCGGATTGCGATCCGAAGTTCTCGCTCGTCTTGCACAGGCCGTAGCCGAAAAACTGCTCCCACGCGCGGTTCACCCAGACCCGCGCGGTCAGCGGATGGGTGCCGGAGACCAGCCAGCGGGCGAGGCCGAGCCGGTTGTTCGGCTCCCCGGCGGCGAGCGGCGGGAGGAAGGCGGGCAACTGGCGTTCCACCTTTGCCCCCGGCCGGTCATACTCGCCGCGCTCCAGGATCACCGCCTGGCGCGGGGTGGCCAGCTCCTTCATCACCATCGTCGTCGGCGCGCCTTTCTCGAGCTCCGCCAGCGACTGCTGAAGGCGCTTGGTCGTCGCCTGAGCGGTGAGCAATTCGCCGGATTGGCCGCTGTGGTATTGGGCAAGCTGCTTCTTCTCCGCCGGGCTCCGCTTGGCCGCCGGCTTGGCAAGGATCGCCGCCATGGCCGCGGGCAGCGGGGACGTGGTGTTGGAATCCGTGAGCGAGAGGCGGAACTTCCCGAGGGTCGCCCCCGAGCCGTAATTCTGGACGATCCCCAGTGTTAGCTCCGTGCCTACGGGCACCTTCAAGGGCGTGGCCAGGGTGAAGATGCCGCTCTGATCCGTCCCGACCCGCGGGTGGATCGCCCATCCCGTGGCGGGATTCCCGTCGATCGCTTTCGGTGACTCCCAGTCGGGTTGATCAAAGGTCGCGCTGGCCGATTTGAAGACCGGCGTCTGGCCGGCCGCGGCAAGCGTCAGCTCGGAGAGGATCGGGTTGCCATTCGGGTGGCGGCCCGGGCCTTTGCTGGGCAGCCGGTCGTCCGCGAGCAGCTCCAGCCGGATCGCGGTCACGACCGGCGTGGTGGTCTTGAAGCGGATCGTGTAGGTGTCGGTGTCGGGATGCGGACCGCTCGCGTAGACGACGTTGTTCTTCGCCACCAGCGTCGCCTTTTCCGCCTTCGTCGAATCCGGCGAAATCACCCGCCACGCGGGTCGCGCGGCATCACCGGCCGACACGGATTTTTCCCATGCGGCCTGACCGGCGGCGGCCTGCTGCCGCGCCTGTTTCTCCGCGGCGGTGGCGGCGGCGACCTGCTTCTTCAAGTCGGCCACCTGCCGGTCCTGCTCCGGCGTCGCCTTCCGGAAAAGCGGTGCCGTGTTGCTGCTGTTGCCCGCGAGGATGCCCGTCTCGTCGACGCTGTTGAAGTAGGCGAACATCTGGTAGAACTCCTTCTGCGAGATCGGGTCATACTTGTGGTCGTGACAGCGGCAGCAATTCAAGGTGAGGGCCATCCAGACGCTGCCGGTCGTGTCGACGCGGTCGATCACCGTCTCGACGAACCATTCCTCCCGGATCAGCCCGCCTTCCCCGTTGATGCGGTGGTTGCGGTTGAAGCCGCTGGCGACGATCTGGTCGGCGGTGGCATCCGGCAGCATGTCGCCCGCGAGTTGCTCGATGGTGAATTGGTCGAAGGGGAGGTTGCGGTTGAAGGCGTTGATCACCCAGTCGCGCCACAGCCACATCTGCCGCGAGCCGTCGCTTTGGAATCCGTTGCTGTCGGCATAGCGCGCGTTGTCGAGCCAGGGCATGGCCATCCGCTCGCCGTAGCGCGGCGATGCCAGCAAGCGGTCGACCACCTTTTCATAGGCATCGGGCGCCGGGTCGGCGAGGAAAGCCGCGACTTCATCGACCGAAGGCGGCAGGCCGGTCAGGTCGAGCGTGACCCGCCGGATCAGGGTCCGCGGGTCGGCCGGCGGCTGGGGCGTCAGGCCTTCCGTCGCGAGCGTTGCCATCACGAAGGCATCGATCGGCGAAACAGGACCCGGGCCGGACGCGACGGCGGGGACTTCCGGCCTAACAGGAGCGGTGAAGGCCCAGTGGCCTTGGTATTCCGCGCCTTCCTGAATCCACTGCCGCAGCGTCGCGATCTGCTTGTCGGTGAGCTGCGGCTTGGGGCTGTCGAGCGGCGGCATGTGCTCGTCCTCGTCGGTGCTGAGGATGCGCTGCAGCAGCGGGCTTTCGTCGGGATCCCCCGGCACGATCGCCGGGCCGTCGAACTTCCCGCCCTCGAGCGCGGCGGCGCGGCTGTCCAGGCGCAGCCGGCTCTTGACCTTGGCGGTGTCCGGACCGTGGCAGGTGAAGCAGTTGTCGGAGAGGATCGGCCGGACGTCGCGGTTGAAATCAATTTTCGGCGCGGCGTGCAGCGGGCCTGCCACGAGCGAGCACACGGCGATCCATCGAACGGAAATCGGAGGGGTCATGATCAGGCGAGCAGGGGTTTGACGATCTTGCCGTGGATGTCGGTCAGGCGGAAATCCCGGCCCTGGTGGCGGTAGGTCAGCCGCTCGTGGTCGATCCCGAGCAAGTGCAGGATGGTGGCGTTCAGATCGTGGACGTGGACCGCCTTGTCCGGGTCGGTGATGTTGTAGGAGAAGTCATCGGTCTCGCCATAGGTCTGGCCCGCCTTGATCCCGGCGCCGGCCATGAAGATGGTGAAGCACTTCGGATGGTGGTCGCGACCGTAGTTGTCGGCTGTCAGGGCACCCTGCGAGTAAATCGTCCGCCCGAACTCGCCGCCCCACACGATGAGAGTGTCCTTGAGCATGTCGCGCTGCTTGAGATCCTGGATCAGCGCCGCGGTGGCCTGGTCGGTGTCGCGGCACTGGCCCTTGAGCGCATTCGGCAGGCCGGCGTGGTGGTCCCAGCCCATGTGGAAGAGCTGCACGAAGCGCACGTCCCGCTCCGCCAACCGGCGTGCCAGCAGGCAGTTCGAGGCGTAGCTGCCGGGCCGCTTCACGTCCGGCCCGTACATGTCCAACACGTGCTTCGGCTCCTTGGACACATCGAGCAGGTCCGGCACGCTGGCCTGCATCTTGAAGGCCATCTCGTACTGGGCGATCCGCGCCTGGATCTCGGGATCGCCGACACGGGCGAGGTGCTGCTGGTTGAGCGCGGCGATGTCGTCGAGGGTCCCGCGCCGCATCGCGGTATCGACGCCCGGCGGATTGCCCAGATAAAGCACCGCGTCGCCCTGGTTGCGGAATTTGACACCCTGGTGCTTCGACGGCAGGAAGCCGGCGCTCCACAGCCGGTCGTAGAGCGGCTGGTCATCCGGCCGGCCGCTGCCAAACGAGGTCAGCACGATGTAGGCCGGGAGATCGGCATTTTCACTGCCCAGGCCGTAGCCCACCCAGGACCCGATGCTCGGCCGGCCCGAAAGCTGGTGACCGGTCTGGCAAAAGGTGATCGCGGGGTCGTGGTTGATCTGCTCGGTGAACATCGAGCGGACGAAGCACAAGTCGTCCGCCACCTTCGCGATGTTCGGCATCAACTCCGACAGCCAGGCACCGCTTTGCCCGTGCTGCGCGAACTTGAAAATGCTGGGCGCGACCGGGAACGACGACTGGCCGGAAGTCATCGTCGTCAAGCGCTGGCCCTGGCGGATCGAAGCCGGCAAGTCCTTGCCGCGCTGCGCTTCCATCTGCGGCTTGGGATCGAACAGGTCCATCTGCGACGGCGCGCCGGATTGGAACAGGTAGATGATCCGTTTTGCCTTCGGCGCGAGATGCTGCAGTCCCGCCAAGCCCGTCCCGCCCGCGGCAAGCGCGTTCGTGGGATTGAGCAGCGAGCCGAGCGCGCCCATGCCCAACCCGGTGGCGGAGCGCTGCAGGAAGGTGCGCCGGGACAAGGCCGCGCGCTGGGCGGCGCTGGCGTGGAGAAAAAGGGAGTCGTTGCAATTCATGAGTTTCCGGGATGCCGCTGCGACATGGACGAAGGTTTTAGCGGCCATATTTCCGTACGGCAGTGAATTTCTTCGCGGAGGAGTGCCGGCGGCCTGCCCGGCGCGCGAGGTTTGCTAGTTTCCGGGGAACGCCTATAGCTCGGCCATGCCCTTCGCCGCCCTCGGTCTTTCTCCTGCTCTTGTTCGGGCCACGGCTGCCTATTCCACACCGACCCCCGTTCAAGCGGCGGCCATCCCCGCGGCGCTGGCCGGCGGCGATGTCATGGCCACGGCCCGCACCGGATCGGGAAAAACGATGGCTTTCGTACTTCCTCTGCTCGATCGCTGGCTCGCGGCAAGTCACGAGACCCCGCGCCGCGTCCACACGCTGATCCTGGTCCCCACCCGCGAACTCGCGGCGCAGGTCGCCGAGACCGTGCGGCGCTGCGCAGGGCATCTGCCGGAGCGGATCAAGGTCGTCAGCGCGGTCGGCGGGCTGTCGATCAATCCCCAGATGATGGTGCTGCGCGGCGGTGCGGATTTCGTGATCGCCACGCCGGGGCGCTTGCTCGATCTGGTCGACCACAACGCGCTGCACCTCTCCGACGTCGCCGCGCTGGTGCTCGATGAAGCGGACCGCCTGCTCGACCTCGGTTTCGCCAAGGAACTCGCCCGCATCCTCTCCCTGCTCCCGCGAAAGCGCCAGAACCTGCTCTTTTCCGCCACCTTCCCGCCGGGCGTCAAAACCCTCGCCGGACAACTGCTGAGCGAGCCCACGGTGATCGAAATCGCGACCGAGCCCGCCGAAACCCCGCTCATCGTCCAACGCGCGATCGAAGTGGACACCGACAAGCGCACTCCGCTGCTCGTTCACCTGATCAAGTCCGAAGGCTGGACCCGCGTGCTTGTTTTCGTGGCGAAGAAATACAGCGCCAGCCACGTCGCCGACAAGCTGCGGCGGAACGGGATCAGCGCGGTCGACTTCCACGGCGAACTCTCCCAGGGCGCCCGCACGCAGGCACTCGACGACTTCAAGAACTCGCGCGTCCGCGTGCTCGTCGCCACCGACCTCGCCGCCCGCGGGCTCGACATCGTGCAGCTCCCCGTGGTGCTGAATTACGACCTCCCGCGCTCCGCCACCGACTACGTCCACCGCATCGGCCGTACCGGCCGCGCCGGCGAACCGGGACTCGCGGTCAGCCTGGTTACCGCGGAGAGCCACGCGCATTTCTGCCTGATCGAAAAGCGCCACCAACTGGCGGTCCCGCGCGATCAGGTGGCCGGCTTCGAGCCGACCGGATCCCCGCCGCCTCCCGCCGCCGGAGGCATCAAGGGCCGCCGCAAAAGCAAAAAGGACAAGCTCCGCGAAGCCGCGGCACGGACCGGAAAGCCGGAGTCACCACCGTGATGTTTCCGCACCGCATGTGAAAACCGGCGGGCCGGGAAAAAGCGGGATCGCTCCCGCCTCCCCGGCCGCGCCGGGTGACTTCAGAAGTCGACATCCAGATTCGCCAGGCCGCGCTCGCGGGCGACGGCTTCGACGACGACGGCTTCGACTTCCGCCACGCTGCGCTTGATCACCGGGACGGTCGCCGTCATGGCGGACTCGCCGGCAGGTGAGGTGGCGATGACGGCAATGGTCGATGCCAGCAGTGCCAGCATCGCCAAAGCCAGCGGCGGCCGGTGACGGGGGCGGTTCCCGTGGGCCTGACGCCGGGCAAGCATCGCTTTCATTTCCCGGGTGCCCTTGACGGCAAACGGAACGAAGGGAAGTGCCGGAGCGTCCGCCATGGAACCTTTCGGAACCGGCTTTGAATCCCGGCCCGGTGATGCGGAACGAAACCGCGACATCGGGTGGGTCGGTGAACAAACAGGGGCCATGGCAAACGGTGCCATGAAGCCCATCCTGGAAGTAGAGGGCATGGTGAACAGGGGGTTAGGTGTGTGTGTGGACTCGTCCAGGGAAGTGTGTGGGATTCCTAGGACGATCTCACTGTTGGGCATTACCGACCTTTTGAGAATCACGCGATCGCGTAGATCCCCAAACCCCCGAAAAACCTGCCGCCCGGGCCACGGCGATCTCCCCTAACCGATCAAGCCACATCCTTCGCAATGTGCCGTGCGACCAGCGCCGCGCCCACCGCCTGGGACAGCTCGCCAAGGGTCGCCGGGACGATCCGCAGCATCTCCCGCTGGGTCGGCCAGAGATACTTCAGCGCGGTGTTCCGGATGCCGCCGAGATAGCGCTCGCGGAAGGCGACGGTCGTCGAGTCAGGATCGATCAACCCACCGCCGATCACGAAGCAACCGGGATCCAGTGCCATCGCCAACTCGGCCACCAGCAGACCCATCGCTTTCGCCTGGAGGTCGAAAAGTTCCAACGCCAGCGCATCGCCGTCCTGGGCAAGTCCGCGCAGTTTCAGCACCCGCTCTTTTTTCCCGAGCGAGGGATCGGCAAGCACGTGACCGGGATGGCGCGGCAAGGCGCGCTCCAGCAGCCCGGGCAGGCCGGCCAAGCTGGTGTACATTTCATAGCAGCCCCAGTCGCGGCCGCAGCCGCAGGTCAGGGCGTCCACTCCGAGCAAATGCAGCGGTGCCGCGAGGTGGCCGGCTTCCATGCCCGCCAGGGTATCCCCGTCGAGCGGCAGGCCGGAGGCATCGACATACGCGCCGCCGAGCCCGGAGCCGGGCGCGAGCATCACCACGCTGCTCGCCGCATTGCCGCGCGCCCGATGCGCCTCCGCCACGCCGCCGAGGTTGCCGTCGTTGCCAAGGGCCAGCGGCAAGGCACGGCCGGACTCGCGCTCAAGCGCCACCCTCAGGTCGGCCTCGACATTCCAGCCGTCGAACGCAGCGGGAAGATTCGGCGAGGTATCCAGCACGCCATAACTGCGGCGCGGGCCGGGCACCGCGAGGCCCACGCCCTCGACCTGCGACCAGGCCAGACCGTGCTGCGCGAGGAACTCGTGGATCGCGCCGATCCAGGCCGCGATCACCGCCGCGGGACCGCCTTCCGATCCGGTGGGACGCTGCAGCAGTTCGCTGGGGAAAATCGATCCGTCGTCGCGGACCGCCGCGATCTTCGAGGTCGTCGCTCCGCTGTCGATTCCGATGAAAATGGGGTCGCTCATAAGTCGTGTGCCGGGAAGCTACGAAGCTCCCCGTTGCGGAACAAGCCCGCCATCGAGCCATCCATGACATGCGCTCCCGGAAGATCGGCCGAAAATCCCTCCTTGTGAACGCGCACCGGATTTCATGGCGTTTCAAAAACAGCATTCCCGTCATGAACGTCCTCCACCGCCTCGCCCGGCCGCTCGTCCTGCTCGCCATCATCCTGCCGCTGGGTTCTTGCCTGACCCAACGTACCGTCACCCGCAACGGCCAAACGGTGGAACAAGGCATCGTCGTCAAACGACCGCTGAAGGAATCGGTGGAAAATTCGCGGTGATATCCGCTCCCCATTCCCGGGCGAGCCAGATGCCGCCGCCGGTCCGGATTCGCAACCACCGTAGCAAGCCCATGATCCGGAAAAGCCCGCTGCTTCTCATCCGGCTTACCGGCATCGCAAGATTTCGGAAAGGCGATCGAGAACGACAAAACTTCGCTCATAAAATGAACATGTGGACGGACACGACCCTGACAAATCGGCTGCGACCGATCCTCCGCGCCTTGCTGGCGGCCACCGCCCTGCTGGCTGCGCCGTGGACCGCGACGTCATTCGGCCAAACCCCGTCCCGCACCGTCGATGTGGCCGTCAAGCCCGGTGACAAATGGATGGCCAAAGCCACCCGGACACTGGGCGACCTGCCCGGCGCGGCCGGAATCAAACCGGACGCCGGCCTCAGCCGCTTCGGCGGGCTGACGTCGCGCAAGGAAAAGGCCACGGGTTTCTTTCATACGGCGAAAATTGACGGCCGCTGGTGGCTGGTAGACCCGGAGGGCTGCCTGTTTCTCCACCGCGGCGTCACGTCCGTCAGTATGCTCCGCTCCCAAGGAGCCCGAAGCGCGTGGACGGGGAAGTTCTCCAGTGAAGCCGACTGGGCGGAACAAACCACGTCGTTGCTGCGGGCGCACGGATTCAACGGCCTCGGCGCATGGGCGGACACCGAACGCATGCGTGCCGTGAATCCTCCACTGGTCCACACCCGCATGTGGAACTTCATGGCGGGCTATGGCAAGAAGCGCGGCGGCACCTATCAGAAATCCGGCCACACCGGATACCCGGGAGACTGTATCTTCGTCTTCGACCCGGATTTCGAGGCGTTCTGCGACGATTACGCGCGCCAGTTGGCCGCGGACAAAGACGATCCGTGGTTGCTCGGGCATTTTTCGGACAATGAATTGCCGTTGCGTGCCTCGGCATTGAAAAACTACCTCGCGCTGCCGGTCACCGAACCAGGACATCAAGCCGCATCGGCCTGGCTGCGCGCCCGCCGCGGAGCGGATGCCACCGCACGCGACGTCCAGCCAGCGGACCTGCCGGCCTTTCTGGAATTCATGGTGGAGCGATACTTCCGCATCGTTTCGCGGGCCATCAAACGGCACGACCCGAACCATCTTTATCTCGGTGCGCGTTTTCATGGCAGCGACCTGCGCTTCCCGGAGATCTTCCGTGCGGCCGGCGCACATCTGGATGTGGTCTCGGTGAATTACTACCGTGCCTGGACACCCGACCCGCAGCGCTTGGCCATGTGGGCGCGCGAATCAGGAAAACCGGTGATCATCACCGAATGGTATGCCAAGGGCGCGGATTCCGGGCTTGCCAACACCAGCGGCGCGGGCTGGCTCGTCAAGACGCAGCGCGACCGCGGTTTGTTTTACGAAAACTTCACGCTCGGATTATTGGAATCCAAGAACTGCGTCGGCTGGCATTGGTTCAAATACATCGACAACGACCCGGCCGACACCCGGTCGGACCCCTCCAACCGCGACTCCAACAAGGGCATCCTGAGCAACCGCTATGAACCCTACAGCCCCCTGCTCGACTCGATGAAACGCATCAACGAGCGGGCTTACGGGCTTCTGGATCACTTCGACAAGCCTTGATCCACACGACCCGTCCGCATCGATGCCGGGCCCGGGCCGGTGATCACCAACCACACCGTAGGAAACACGTGAGATATTTCACCATCGCCACCTCGCTGGTGCTCGCGGCCCTGACCGTGCTGCACGCCGCGGATGCGCCGCCGGCCAAGCCCAACATCCTCTGGATCGTGATGGATGACGTGGGCGCGGAGTTGCCTTGTTATGGTGAAAAGATGATCCAAACCCCGCACATCGACCGCCTTGTTCAAGAGGGCACACGGTTTGATCGCGCCTTTCTCACCGCATCGGTCTGTTCGCCTTCGCGCTCGGCCATGATCACCGGCATGTATCAGACGACCATCGGTGCCCACCATCACCGCAGCGGCAGGGGCTCGGAAAAGATCCAGCTACCCGCCGGAGTGGAGCCGGTGCCCGCGATCTTCCGGACTGCCGGGTTTCACACCTCCAATGGCGACTATCCCGCGAAGGGAGGGCGGATTGGCAAAACCGACTACAACTTCGAATGGGATCCGAAGATCTATGACGGCAATGACTGGGCGGGTCGCAAGCCGGGCCAGCCGTTCTTCGCCCAGATCCAGCTCTGGGGCGGGAAATACCGCAATGATAACGGACGCTGGCATCGTGACGTGGCACCCAAGGCACTCGGCACCCTGACCAAACCGGACGAGGTGACGCTGCCACCGTATTATCCGCGGGACCCTGTTTTGTTAGACGACTGGGCGCAATATCTGGATTGCATCCGGTTCTGTGACCGGCAGATCGGCGCGATACTCCAGCGCTTGGAATCCGAAGGGATCCTCGACCGGACCTTGATCATCCTGATGGGCGACAACGGCATCAGCCATGCCCGGGGAAAACAGTTTCTCTATGACGAGGGAATCCGCACACCCTTCATCGTGCGCGGACCCGGCATCCCGCGCGGCACCGTCCGCGGCGATCTCATCGAGCACATCGACATGGCGGCCACCTCGCTGGCCCGGGCGGGCCTGCCACTGCCATCGTGGATGCAGGGCCGCGACCTCTTCGCCGGCGATTACAAGCCGCGCGACGCCGTCTTCGCGGCCCGCGATCGTTGTGGCGAGACCGTTGACCGCATCCGCAGCGTGCGAACGGAGCAGTTCAAATACATCCGCAATTTTCACCCGCAGCGTCCCCTGCTCCAACCCAACAACTACAAGGACACCAAGCCGATCCTTCCGCCGCTGCGCGAACTCCACGCGCAAGGCAAGTTGAACCCGCTGCAGGAGGAAATCCTGTTTTCACCCGCCCGCCCGGCGGAGGAACTCTACAACGTGCGGGAGGACCCGTTCGAAACCCGGAACCTCGCGGGCGATCCCCAACACCGCTCCACTCTGGAAACCCTGCGCGCGCGACTCGACCGCTGGATGACCGAGACCCGCGACCCCGGTCCGGAACCGGAAAGGATCTACGATGCCAACCTCGCCCACGAACTCAAGACCACCGCCTCCAAAGACCGCAAGGAGGCCATGCTCAAGACCAGCGCGCTGATGAAGCAGTGGGCCAAGGAAGGCAAATAGCAGCGGACCGGAGCATCCAGGTTCCCTATTTGCGGGCATGCCAGCCCGGCAGCAGGAAGATCGAGAAGGTCATGCTGAGCAGGATGCCGATGACTGCGACTTGGCCCAGGCTGACCAGCGCGTCGCTGGAGGAAAACATCAGCGAGCCGAAGCCGATCACGTTCGACGCACCGCAGAACAACAGCGCCTTGCCGGTGCCGTTCCAGAGTTCCTTGAAGCACATGCCGGTGCGCTTCAGGGTCAAGGTGACGTGGATCGCGTAGTCGATGCCCGTGCCTAACAGCAAAGGGGTGGCCATCAGGTTGACGAAGTTCCACTTGAGTCCGAAAAGCCGCATCAGCGCGAGCAGGACGATGGTGCTGACCAGCATCGTCATCAACGCCAGCCCGGCATCGCGGCCCCGGCGGAAGATGAGGAACATCATCAGTACCAGCAGGACTCCCATCGGGACCAGCATGCGGGTCATGTCGTCCTTCACCAGACCGGCGATGGCGGGTTTGAAAAGGCTCCAGCCGGCGAGCCAGATGCCGTCGCCGTTCAAAGCACGCAACCGAGGGTAGCCGGGGGTGAGCGGGTCGACCTCCGGCGAAGGGAGCACCGAGCCGAGGACCAGCCCGCCGCCCTTTTCACCACGCTGGAGAAAGAGCCGCATGATCTCGCGGGCGGCCGCCGATTCGGGATAGAAGTCCTTCCCCGCACCCGCCTTGGCAAGAAAGCCGAACACCTGCCGACCGAGCGCGGTGCCTTCCTCGGTGAAGCCGGTTTCATCGGCTTGGGAGAGCAGGCGCGAGGACTCTTTCGAAAGGGCAAGCAAGATGGCGCGGTTGCTTTCTTGGCGCGATGGATCCGGCCACCAACTGGAAGGCAGGGACGACTCGAGGAGCACGCCATCCGCGGCAGCGGTGGCCAGGCGGCGTTGCGCCTCGGCAAGGCGGGCTCGCATCGTGGCATCGTCCGGAGCCTCGACCACCACCCGGAGCTGGCGCGGATCCTTGTCGGGGAACTTCTCCTGCATCCGCTCGAAAGCGGCCATCGCGGCGCTGTCGCGGGGCCGCATGATCTTGGAGTCGAACTCGACACCCGGCATGCCGAGCGTGGCCAGGACGGTGAGGGCGAGGGCGACCAGGCCGCCGGTGAGCAGCAGTGATTTTTTCCGCCGGGGAAGGAACGTGGCTTCGTCCTCCGCCGGGGCACGGTCGACCCCGAACTTCGCGACCCAGGGCAGGTAGAAGACGATCATCAGGATACCGGCGGCGAGCAGGCCGAAAGCGACGATCGATCCGAGCTGCGCCATGCCGGGCAGGCCGCCGAGATTCAGGGCGGAAAAGACGACCGTGGTGGTGATCGCACCGCAGAGGACCGGCGGACCGGCGGCGCGGAGCAGCTTCTTGCGATCGTGCCCGACGGACTTCGCTTCCTGGCAGATCACGAGGCCGTAGTCGGTGGCCAGGCCGATCAGGATCTCGGCGGAAGCGAGCGCCATGATACTAAGCTCACCGTAGATCCAGCCGGCGACACCGAGCGCGACGGCGAAGACCATGCAAAGCGTGATGACCAGCCCGTGGAGGAGCATCAGCCGCCGCTGCATCCACCAGAAAAGCAGCGCGATGAGGGTCAGCGTGATGCCGATCGATCCGCTCATGTCCTTCTCCATCGCCATGCCGATCTCGGACGAAAAAGCGGGCTCACCCGTGATGCTGACTTTGAACGGGCTGGGCCTCAGGTCGGCTTCATGGGTGCCGCTGTCCTGCGCGGCCTGCCAGTTTGCGATCGAGGCACGCACCTGGTCGAGCCACGCACCGGCCTCGCGGTAGCCGGGGATCTCGCCAGGGGCATCAATGAAGATCAGGTGCGAAGTGCCATCCGCGCTGGCGAAGCCGGCCCCGCCGCCGGAGGACGCGAGGACATCGGCGACGGCGGGATGAGCCAGGAAGCCGAAAGGATCGTGGGCGTTCATCGCCAGATCCTGCCCGGAAAGCGAAGTCGCGAGTTCCTCGAGGGCCGTTTCGAAAGTGGCCTGCGAGTTTTCCGGAGAAAGCCGCGACGCGAGGGCACGGGTCTCGGCCGGGTCGCCATTGAGCCACAGGTAGGCGAGAAGTTCCGACAGCCCCTCGGGGTCGGCGGTCCAGCGCGGCTGCCAGCGGGCGCTCTTCGCCACGCCGTCCTTTTCAAGCGCGGCGGCGAGGGACTTGGCGGCATCGGCAGGCGAGTGTTCGCCATCGGTCTCTAACAACAGGATCGCCTCGTCCTGGCGGGCGAAGGCCTGGTGCTGCGCTTTCAGGCCTTTCACTTCCGGCAGTTCACCCGGCAGCATCGAGAGGATGTCGGTGTCGAACCTCAGCCGGGAAAGACCCGTCGCCGCGACGGCGATCGCCGCGAGGAGCATCCCGTAGAGCCACCATTTCCGCATGCCCGCGGAGGCTAGGTGGAATGAGGCCGGTGGAAAGTGCCGAGTGAGGCGGTGGGCCTTGATTGGCACTTGGTACTTTCCACTTGGAACTTCAGGCTCCTCCCATGCGCCTGCTCCTCACCCTGCTCACCCTGATTTCAGTCGCCCGTGCGGAACTGGACATCAAGCCGCTGGAAGCCTGGATCGGGCGGCAGAAGACCCTCCGGAGCCTCGACGCGAACTTCGTGCAGGAGCGCAAGCTGCCTTCGCTCAAGAAGCCCGTCTCGACGCCGGGGCGGATGCGGATGGTCCGGCCGGGCAAGCTGCTGTGGGAGCTCGGCACGCCGGCGAAAACCATGGCGGTGTCCGACGGGACCACCATGACCTTGCTCGACGTCGTGAAGAAGCGCGGCAAGAAGATCGAGGCCGGCTCGCCGGAAGCGAAGCAGTTCACGATGCTCTCGGACGAGTCCTTCCGCGACCTCGCCAGCTTCCAGCAGGCTTTCGAGCTGGTGGAATCCCGCATGACCGGCCGCATCTACCAGCTCACCGTGCGCCCGAAGGACAAGTCGATGCGCAAGCACGTGGCGTGGATGTTCATGGACATCGATACCACCACCCAGGAGCTGCGCGCGATGGATCTGGAAATGGATGACAAGACCCGGATCCGCACGGTGTTCTCGAATGCGCAGATCAACCCGAAGATCGACCCCGCCGTCTTCACCCCCGACACCACGGGGTATCTGATGAAGTAGGGCCGGTGTTTCGGTGTTTCGGTGTTTCGGTGTTTCGGTGAGTCGGTGAGTCGGTGAGTCGGTCCTACCGACCTACCGACCTACCGATCTACCGAAACACCGCCTTTTCCCTTCCCCTCCCCCGCCCCGCCCTACTTAGTCTCACCCTCGTGGACCCCGAGATCCGTTCCCTCATTGAAAACTCCTTCACCGGCGGTGCCAGCGATGTCTTCCTGATCGAAGGCGAGCGCCCGCGGGTCCGGGGCGACGGCGAACTCATCATCGCCCACGGCGGCGCGGTTTCACGGAATGCCATCGCCGAAATCTGGCGGGAATGCGGCCTGGATCCGGACAAGGCGACCGACGGCGACGCCAGCATGAGCGTCGATCACATCGGCCGCCTCCGGGTGAACGCCTACCGCACCCTCGGCCGGCTGGCGGTGGCCTTGCGGACCATCAAGCGCGAGATTCCCGACTTCCCCGAACTCGGTCTGCCGCAGCCTCTGCTCACCTCCTGGATGGAACGACGCTCCGGCCTGGTGCTGGTCACCGGGCCGACCGGTGCCGGCAAGTCCACCACGCTGGCGGCCTGCCTCCAGTGGATCAACCGCCACCAGGCCCGCCACGTGGTCACGCTGGAAGACCCGATCGAATACCTCTTTGAAAACCAGCGCTCGTGGTTCTCCCAGCGCGAAATCCGGCGCGACACCGGCGACTTCGACGTCGCCCTGCGTGCGTCCCTGCGCCAGAGCCCCGACGTCATCCTGATCGGGGAAATCCGCGACGCCGAGACCGCCGCCACCGCCCTGCGCGCCGCGGAAACCGGCCATCTCGTGCTGGCCACCCTCCACAGCTCCGGCGTCGCGGACACGGTCGAGCGGCTGACCCGGATGCTCGACAGCACGCACGGAGCCACCGCTTCGCTGCTCGGTCAGCAGTTGGTCGGCATCCTTTCCCAACAACTCCTGCCCCAGATCAACGGCGGCGTCCTCGCCATCCTCGAATACGTCCAGAACGAGGCCGCCGTGCGCAAGTGGATCGCGGAAGGCAACTACACCGACCTCAAGGACCATCTCCAGCGCAGCGACGACTCGATCGCCTGCTCGTTCCTCCGCTATCTGATCGCCGCCACGCAGCAAGGCATCATCGATCCCGAAACCGCCCGCTCCGCCACCGACCGGCCGCAGGATTTTGATCGCGCGATGCGCGGCATTTCATAGTTTGCCCGCCACCACCGTGAGCCAAGCCCGCGAAATCACCGACTATCTCCGCCAAGCCGTCGAGCTCGGCGGCTCCGACCTCCACCTCTCCGCCTGGGCACCGCCAGCGGCGCGGGTCGGGGGAAACCTCGTCCCGCTGGAAGACTTCCTGCTCGATCCCGAGACCACCCGCCGGCTGATCCTTGATACTCTCTCGGAAACCCAACGCGCGGCGCTGGAGCAAAACTGGGAGCTCGACTACGCGCTCCAGATCGAAGGCATCGGCCGTTTCCGCGGCAACGTCCACATCGCCCGCGGCAGCCACGAGGCCGCCTTCCGCCATATCCCGCAAAACATCCCCGAACTCGGCGAACTCGGTCACCACGCCACGGTGCACGACATCTGCACGCTGCGCCGCGGCCTGGTGCTGGTCACCGGCATCACCGGCTCCGGCAAATCGACCACGCTTGCCTCGATGATCCGCCGGGTTTCCGAGAACCGCTCCGGGATCATCGTGACGATCGAAGACCCGATCGAGTTCCTCTTTTCCCACGCCTCTTGCCTGATCAAACAGCGTGAAGTCGGCTCCGATACCCGCGGCTTCCCGATCGCCCTGCGCCAAGCTTTGCGCCAGGACCCGGACGTGATCGTCGTCTCCGAGCTGCGCGACCTGGAGACCATCCGGATCGCCCTGACCGCCGCGGAAACCGGCCACCTGGTGCTGGCCACCTTGCACACCGTCGACGCACCCCAGTCGATCGACCGCTTGGTCGATGTCTTCCCGCCCGACCAGCAACCGCAGATCGTCACCCAGCTCGCCGGGGTGCTCGAGGCGGTGGTCTCGCAGCGGCTCATCCAGCGCGCCGACGGCCAGGGCCGGGTGCTCGCCTCCGAAGTCCTGCGCGCCAACCACGGCATCCGGGCCTGCATCCGGGAACGAAAACTCGAACAACTCGTCGGCCTGATGGAAATCGGCTTCAAGGACGGCAACCGGACCATCGACCAGTCGATCGCCGGCCTGCTCGACAGCGGCTACATCACCCGCGAGGAAGCGCTGTTCCACTGCCGCGAAAAACGTAGTTTCGACACGCCGCCACCCGCCACCGAAGTGAAAAAACCCAAATCGATCTGGACCTGATGGACCCCCGCGTAGCCACCACTATCAAGTTGGCGATCTTTGCCGTGATCGCCCTCGTCGTCTTCTCCGTCAGCTCGAAGCATTACAAGAAGTTCAAGCGCAAGGATGCCTTGGTCGATGAGATGCGGACTCTCGTCTCCGAGGCCTCGTTCTACCGCTCGCTGAGCGAGACCGATGCCCGCGGCGTGCTGCTGAAAGGCATCGCCAAGGTCGAGGAAGCCAAGTCGCTCGGAATGGAGCCGAGCGCCTACTTCGACCGGGTGTTCAAGCGTGACAAGGGCAAGGACGACCCTGCCGACGAGTTCGAGGATCATCCGGCGCGCGAAAAGCTTGCCCGCGAAACCCTGCTGCGGGCGCACCAGCACGCAGTCCAGCTCAAGCTGGTCGAGACGCCCGAAGCCCGGCTCGACCTCGCCGACGGGAAAATGCCCGACGTGTCGCCCAAGCCGGTCATCTCCTGCACCATCGACCCCGTCATCTCGCCGGGCTTGGAAAAGGTCGTGCCCAATCTGGAACTCGTGCCCGCCGATGCGAAGGAAGCGCCGCCGACCGACCTTGAAATCGCCGCCGCCCGGAACCTCGCCGCCGATCTCTACAGCGCCCAAATCATCGACCGGGAAGCTGAAAAAAGGATCACCGAGCACTTCCGGCCGCCCGCGCCAAAAGAAGAAAAGAAGTGACCGCCCGACGGCGTTGAATCCGGACCGGGACGGATGCGACGCGTGCGTCGCGCAACCACCGGTGCTTTGCCACGCCCCAACAAAAACCCTTCACAAACACCGAAAATGGCCATGATCCCCACCGTCCAGAACAGGCGCTTCCGGAAATTGCTCCTGGCGACGAGCATTTCCCTGGCCGTTCCTCTCTCCGCCCAACTCCCGCTCCAGCAGGATGACACCGTCTGCATCATCGGCAACGCCCTCGCCGACCGCATGCAGCACGACGGCTGGGTGGAGACGGTTCTCCAAAGCCAGTTGGCGGGAAAGAACATCACCTTCCGCAACCTCGCGGTCTCCGGCGATACCGTTGCCACCCGCCCCCGCAGCAAGGACGTGCCCACGGTCGAGACCATGCTGGCCCATACCAGGGCGGACGTCGTTTTCGCATTCTTCGGTTACAACGAATCGTTCGGCGGGGAAGCGAAACTCGCTTCGTTCAAGGGCGAGCTCGCCGCGACGATCGACAAATACCGGGCCGCGAAGTTCAACGGCGAGTCCGCGCCGCGCATCGTCCTTTTCTCACCCATCGCCCATGAGAACCACAACGACCCGCTGCTCCCCGACGGCTCGGCGAACAACGCGAACCTCGCCCTCTACACGCAGGCGATCGGGCAGGTCGCCCAGGAGAAGGGTGTCGCCTTCGTCGATCTTTTCACCACCACGCGGGAGCTCTACGCGAAGGCCGACACTCCGCTGACCCTCAACGGCATCCACCCGCTTCCCGAAGGCAACCGCAAGCTCGGCGAGGTGATCGCCGCGGCGATCACCGGGAAACCCGTTTCCTCCACGCCCGCCATGGAGCCGCTGCGCCAGGCCGTCATGGACAAGGACTGGCACTGGCACAACCGCTTCCGCGCCACCGATGAGAACGACATCTGGGGCAGCCGCGCCGGCCTGAAGTTCGTGAAAAACCAGAGCAACGCCGAGGTGCTTCTCCACGAACTCACCATGCTCGATGTCATGACCGCCAACCGCGACAAGAAAATCCACGCCGTCGCGCAAGGCAAGGAGCACAAGGTCGATGACTCGAACGTTCCCAAGTCCATCGAGGTGATCTCCAACGTCGGCGGCGGCAGCAAAAGCTCAAGCGCCGCGAAGGAGGGCAGCACCGAATACCTCAGCGCCGCCGAGAGCCTCAAGAAGCTCAATATCCCCGAAGGCTTCGAGGTGAAGGTTTTCGCCGACGAATCCCGCTTCCCGCAGATGGCAAATCCCGTCCAGATGCAGATCGATGCGAAAGGCCGCATCTGGGCCGCCTGCTGGGGCACCTATCCGAAATGGGAACCGCTCAAGGAACTGAACGACACCCTGCTCATCCTGCCGGACGAAAACCGCGATGGCCTGGCGGACAAGGCGATCGAGTTCGCCACCGTTCACAATCCCCTCGGCTTCGCCTTCTGGGGCGGCGGCGTGATCGTGGCCTCGCAGCCCGACATTCTTTTCCTGAAAGACACCGACGGCGACGACAAGGCAGACCTCCGCATCGTGCTCCTCCAAGCCACCGGCTCCGCCGACACCCACCACGCGGCGAACAATTTCATCATCGGCCCGGACGGCGGCCTCTACTGGCAGAGCGGCATTTTCCTCCAGCACAACTACGAGCACCCGTGGGGGCCTTCGCTCGCATCGACCGCCTCGGGCATGTACCGCTTCGATCCGAAACGCCACACGATCCAGTTCATCGCTGGCAACAACCCGAACCCGCACGGCACCAGCTTCGACCGCTGGGGCTATCTCTTCGCCACCGATGGCACCGGCGGCCGCGCCTTCCAGGTGCGCCCGGATGGCAACGGCTTCAAGATGTTCCCGCTGCTCAACAAGGAAGTCCGCCCCGTGCCCGCGAACACCGTCGTCTCCAGCGCGAATTTCCCCGACGACCTCCAGCAGGATTTCCTCATCTGCAACACGATCGGCTACCTCGGCATCAAGCGCTACGAACTGAAGCGGGACGGCCACACCTCCGGAAAGCAGACCTTCAAACAGGGCGAGATCTGGGGCGAGCCGACCCCCGATTTCGTCCGCAGCGACGACAAGAACTTCCGCCCGACGGACGCCAAGTTCGGCTCCGACGGCGCGCTCTACATCTCCGACTGGCAGAACGTCATCATCGGCCACATGCAGCACAACATCCGCGACCCGAAGCGCGACAAGAAGCACGGCCGCATCTTCCGCATGACCCACAAGGGCCGCCCGCTGCAGGAACCCGTCGCCATCCACGGCCAGCCCGTCGCCGCCCTGCTCAATGCGCTGAAGCATCCCGTCGACGGCGTCCGCGAGCGCGCCCGCATGGAGCTCGACACCCGCGCCCAGGCCGAGGTCGGGCCCGCCATGCAGGCATGGCTGAAGCAGTTCGATCCGAAGAAGGCGGAGCACGCCCACCCCTTGCTGGAAGCCCTCTGGTGGCACCAGCGCCACAACATCCGCGACGAAAAACTGCTCGCCTCGCTGCTCGAATCCCCCGAGCCCCACGCCCGCAACGCCGCCGCCATGGTCAAGCAGTTCTGGGGGCCCGCCGATCCCACCAAGGGCGCCATGCCGAACGTGATCGCCGACGCCCGGGAAAAGAAGGTGAAGGTGAATGTTCCGCGTCACCTCAAGGGCACCGACGCGAAGTCCTACGAGCTCGGCGCTGAGGTCTTCAATCGCGAGGCCCACTGTGCCACTTGCCACCAGCCCGACGGCAAGGGACTGGATCCCGCCTTCCCGCCGCTGGCGGGCACGCCATGGGTTACCGGCAGCGAGGAGCGCCTCATCAAGATCGCCCTCCACGGCATCCACGGGAAAATCGAGGTGAACGGCAAGGTCTTCGACCCGGAAAAAGGCGTCCCGCCAATGACCGCCTTCGGCCACATCCTCAACGACAAGGAGGTCGCCGCCGTCCTCACTTATGTCCGCAACTCATGGGGCAACAAGGCCGCCCCGGTAAGCGCCGACACGGTGAGGAAAGTCCGCGAGGCCACCAAGGATCGCTCCATTTTCTGGAAACCCGAGGACCTACTCAAAGAGCACCCGCTCGATTGAACGCCATCAAATCCCTGCCTCTCCTGTTCACCGCCGCGTTCACGGCCTCCTCCATCGTCCATCGGGCACGACTCACCACTGCGCCCGGATGATCCGCGTAATCTCCAATGCCAGCTCCAGCGCCGCCGTTCCCTGTTGACCCGTCACCGCCGGATCCTCGCCGCGGGCGACGCTGGCGATGAAGGCCGCCAGTTCCAGCTTCAGCGGCTCGTCTTTCTCGACCTCGACCTCTGCCCGCTGGATGCCCATGCCCTCCTTCCAGTGGATCTGGCCGGCTTGTTCCTGGTAGTCGAGCGAGAGATAGCAGTCCGACTGGAACACGCGGATCTTGCGCATCTTCTCCGGACTGATGCGGCTGGCGGTGACGTTGGCCACGCAGCCATTCGCGAATCGGATGCGCGCGTTGGCAATGTCCTCGGAGGCCATGAGGACCGGCACTCCCACCGCATCGATGCTCTCCACCGGCGAGCGCACCAGGTGGAGGATGATCTCGAGGTCATGGATCATCAGGTCAAGCACCACGCCGATGTCGATGCTGCGGTTCGGGAAGGGCGAGAGCCGGTGGGCCTCGATGAACTTCGGATGGGTCAGCCGGTGCTCCAGTTGGCGGAGCACCGGGTTGAAGCGCTCGATGTGCCCCACCTGGAGGATCCTGCCGGTCCGCTTGGCGGTCTCGACCAGCGCGCCGGCGTCCTCGACCGAGGGGGCGATCGGCTTCTCCATCAAAACATGGGCACCCAGTTCCATCAGTCGGCAGCCGACCTCGCGGTGGGCCACGGTCGGCACCGCCACGCTCACGGCGTCCGCCAGATTGGCGAGTTCTTCCAAAGAAGCGACCGGCACCGCACCGAACTCGTCCGCCACCGCCTTCGCCCGCCCGGGGTCCGCATCATACACCGCCGTGAGCCTGGCCCCGGGGATCAGACTGTAAACGCGGGCATGATTCCGCCCCATCGATCCCGCCCCGGCCACTCCCGCTCGCATGATTTCCATGCCGATACCTATGTCTTGGCCACCACCGGCAGCAAGCTCCGGCCGGGGCATCCTTGCCGCAGTGGCCAACATCCGGAGAAAAAGCCGGAAAGCCCCAAGATTTCGCTCGCCGGGCCGTCCCACGATCTGAACTCTCGCGTCGGACAAGGATTTCGGGGTCGCCACCCCGACCGGACGAGTAGATTGCTCCCCAAAAACCAACAGAATCATGAGTCTTCACGCCCAGCTCAGCCCCGAAGCCCAGGCCCGCCTCCAGGCCCAGCGCAGGAACTCGACGATCTCCTCGATCATCATCTCGATCCTCGTGATCGTGCTGATCTGCCTGACCCTCGCCTTCATCTTCCTCCCCAACTGGGTCAAGGAAACGCCGGTGATCGTCAGCTACCAGGGCACCGTCACCCAGGATGAGAACCTGGAAGTGAAGAAGATGAACAACTCGGTCGAGCGCAAGCCGTCCGCCCCTTCTTCCT
>Ga0247843_1004011_pt1 | contig 22731 bp, 17 predicted proteins | sample LaCruzMarch2017__FD_192420 | JGI IMG/M metagenome (GOLD analysis project Ga0247843, IMG submission 192420) | Freshwater microbial communities from meromictic Lake La Cruz, Castile-La Mancha, Spain - LaCruzMarch2017_8m | ecosystem: Environmental > Aquatic > Freshwater > Lake | place: Spain...
GCCAGTATACAAAACTCATTTTCTCGATCCCGTCTATCATGTGTGTTAAGTAGTCGAAGCGAAATTCCCGAGTTTTAAAAACCGATCTACATCTTGACACAACCCTAACCCTAACCCTAACCCTAAAAACCGATCTACATCTTGACCCCAAACGTACTGTATGGGTGGCGCGGCGCTGCCCCAATTAGGGTTAAGGTTAGGGTTAAGGTTGGGGGCCGCTGTCGACTCTGAGCCCTTTGCGAGACGTTTCATATTGAATATTGAATATTTAGCGATTCTCTTTTGCTGAGCCAAGAATAATGACTCACTCATTTTTTGCGATGCAATCCTTCTGAGCTTTTTGGTTCGCCCACGTCTAATCTGTGATCATTGCTGTTATACCTCAGCGACAGTTTTCTGTCATGTTCATTGCAAGCAGCAGACGAATCCATGAAGCCACTTCTTTTCGTCGTTACTATTGCGTCCGCTACCATTGTGGCAGCATCATTCATATGCGACATTCCATCCTCCGGCACCGGTTGTCAGTATGGCTTGTTTAACACTACATCATGCACATGCGACTGCATACAACCCTTTTGTACCGATGTATCATCGGGTGAATGTACCACGGCGACACAATGTCCTAATGATCCATTTGAAAGCTGTGTACGGGGGCTTAATTGTCCATGGTGGGTCAATCCTTTGAATAGCGAATCCTGTACCACGGGACCATCGGTAAGTATTCATAAACCAGGTTTAGTCCGAATCTTATCAAACTTGTCTTACATTAACTCACACATTAATTTATTTCATTTTACTCTATTCGAAGATTCCAGTGGGAGTATGGTCAATTTATAACACACAAGACATATGTTGTAAAATCAACTTCCCATACTCTACCGTATGCTTCGATGATAGCACTGCTTCTCCATCCAAGTATCCCACAATCGATGCTGTTCTTCCAGGAGATGATTTTGATCCGACTGAGACCGAGGTAATACCCCTCCGATTTGACATCTTTGGTCTACCAACCCAAGGATTGTCAGTGGAGCATCTCCATGCTGAGATTAAGATTGTTATGCAACGGATAATTTTACTTGTTGCCAAGGATATAGAGGGATTAAGTGTCACCAAGATTGAAGAGAAGGCATTACCGGTGATATATAATGATGGACATAATACCTTGGGCTACACGACTGGTAAAAGTATATACTACCTTGTGTATGTGGTGCTGAATGAAAAGACAAAGTTTGGACCATTACTCATACAAGCGTTGAGAGACGGCTATAATGAGGTATTGGAAGAGGTTGCGTGAGTGATTTTTTTGCTGCTTATTCTTCGACCGACATCAAAGATAATTCCTGTTTGTTCTTACAAAGTCTTTGTATTTTTGTTGCATTGCAGAGCCATTCCAGATATAACTCTTTTCACCGAGGATGTAGCGTTTAATATTTGTGGAATGCAGGAAGGAAAGTACACCTTGTGTGCGAAAGAAGAATTAAGTCCTTCACCAAATCCTTCACCAATTTCTCTCACGTCGAGTGAATTAGCATCTTCCTCCATAATACCATCGTATGTTGGAGATGATGCGTTTGTTTCCAGTAATGATGATGTTGCAGGTTTTGCTCTTTGGGTCATAGCATTAATTGTCATTGTTGCTCTACTCTCTGTGTGTTGTGCTGGGTATGCCGTCGCAGTTGTCTACTGTGGTGTTTCCAACTGCTTAGATTTTACGAAAATCGAGGACACGAACACAGTCAAATCTAGTTTTTTCTATGATGAAAGAACTATTGGAGGAACTCATCAGCGACTGAAGAATCTTACCATTGAGAACAGTAGTAACTGGGATAAAGGGAGAAGTCAAAAAACTTCAGCGAGGAGGATCCTGTCACTTGGCGAGAATGGAAGAGAAATGCCCCGAATAGAAGACGGAAGTCATTTCCATCATAATGCTGGATCTCTCGCCCTCACCACTATTACACTTGGAACTCGTGCTCAAAGAAGAGCAGGACGAGACCCAACAACGTACATACCTGGTCAAGAAGAAAAACCAGATCCAGATGGTACCTTGACGATATTACAAGTACATAATGATAGTCGCAATCTTAGCGCTAGCAGAAGTAAAGATTATCCAAAACGAAAATCGAGAGATCCAACCTTTTATGACAGCAGAGTTGCACAAGATCAAGGCGCTAGCAGTAAAGTATCTTCAAAACGAATATCGAGAGATCCAACCTTTCACGAGAGCAGAGGAACCGAAGATTGAGGCATTAGCAGTAAGGATACTTCAAAACAAGAATCAAGAGATCCTACCTTTTACGACAGCAGAGGACCCACGACAGTTGCAGATGATCAATACAATGATCAACGTCGTAAACCAGGTGGACACAATAGGTGGAAACTAATTCACTCCCTTTCTAGCCTGTCGCTTAACCTGGATTAATGTCGAGAACAACAATGCCACATCCTCTACGTAACTTCTTGGAGAATCTGATCTGAGACTTCCTTAATCGATCACATTTTTGACACATTCACTTTTCGGAGTTGGAAATCGGACACTTCACTACCATACTGTCTCAATCCTTTTTTATCCTCCTCTCACCCCGTGCTGCACCCTTTACATAGTAATATGAAGTTCAGTCAATTTATGCTGCTCTGTAGCCTCCCACTTGTTGTCGGTCGCCGGCTCCATCCCGCCGTCCCGTCGAGGATTCGTTTATCTTCGGACGTCCAGTAATACATGCCCTTGGCCTTGGACAGCACGCGGTCTGTTGGATGATTGTAATAATACAATAACAAATGCCAGCTGTGCCACACAGCCATTCCAAACTTTTGCATTCTTATCATCACCATCGACTCCACAACGGACCAAGGGGAGAGGGTACCGGACGCAGCATCTTCAATCCTGTTCCTACTACTCCTACTGATTCGTCAAAGATTCCATCTCCGACCAAGTCGCCTGAGGGACAATTGAAGCCTCCGACCAAACCATCTCATGGACAAACAAGGACACCGACCAAGCCACCTGATGGTACATAATGGCACACCCACAACCGGAGGCGGACCCATCTACGGTGATCGGACGAGGGTGCCGTCATTTGCATCCTCCGAATCGTGCAATCTCGAGTGCAAGCAGTCTCAGGCGACATCAATATTCAACTGACATTGTCCCCATCCGATAAACCTACATTTGGTCCTAAAGAGTTCCGCTGTGATGTGAGGTGGATATCCTAATTGATAGGATGACATTGCCGTACAATCTTAAAAAAACTTGGTCAGTGGGTGTGAATGACGTTTCATGATGCCGGGACGTTCGATCAAACCATGCCCAAGGTTGGAGTGAATGGTTGCCTGCTTAACGATCCTTCTATGAGGTAAGCTTTATTGCATGGGTCGAAATATAATTTTCTTGCTTTTCTGCAGTGGCATCTTTGGTCCTCCAGAGAATCAACACATGGACTTTGATAATCCATCTGATGTAGCTTTACATGACTTGTATGTTGCATATCTGTGGCATATTCCAGGTTTTAAAGGCGTTCATACAATTGTATACACCTATTCCATGATGTTATGTCATCGTCTTGATTCAACTTATTCTTATCAATATCATTATGCACAACTTCGGTAACTTGCTGCTTATTAGTAATAGTTGAAGTACTACTATCAATTACTAAAGATGATGTCATCACTCTACGAAAACCAGATTGTAAAACAATTCGTTCAATTTCAATTTCAATTGTATTTCTCATAGCAAGACGTGTCGATGATGATGATGATGATGATGAGGATGATGATGTATCATTGAATAATTCAGGACGTTTCATTTTACGTAACCGTACATTAGCTTTACGATAGCAATTCGATGGTTGTGGTTCAATGATTATATACTTTTGTGTATAATTACATGCTCTAGTTAGGAAGGCATGTAACCCATCATCGCCCGAATGAATATGTATCCACATTGTTGTGCTGAATATTGTTGTTAGATGAAATATTCGTTGAGATAATGATGGTTGTAATGGTAATAATGGCAATGCAACACCAGAACCATTCTCCTCGCTTGTAGTAGTAAAAGGAGTGGTGGAAGCGTTGATTCCATTCTCTGATGCAAACGTTGAACAAGTATTGCTGTGCTCAATTTCTGAGCAAAGATTACAAACTTTGAACGTTGACACTATCTTGTCATTGTAGCAACCCAAGCTTTGTTCATCCGATGTAACAGCTGTTGTAGTACTACTATCAGTAGACGAATAAAATTGAGGAGCAAATTTCTCATTTGCTCTATTGATCAAAGTTGGATCAATATCTAGACCAAGACATTTGATGATAGTTGTAACTGTTGTGATGTTGGTATCATTGTTGCAAGTAGTACCACTAGTACTTGTTGCGTCTTCATTGCCATTGCATCCGCTAACATCATTTTTCGTTTGCAGGTGCTGATGTTCCGTAGGTAGTAGAGCTGTTGCCATGGCCATTGTTAGTTCACCTGCATTACACCCCAGATCACAGTAGTAATAGTAATTAATGGTAGTGGTCATCTTCTCATCCTGCTTTATTCTCTTGGTTCGTTGCTCGTACTCCTCGTCTGTACTACTATTGCTTGATGAAAAAACTGACAATAATCCATTACGTATATAATTCAATATTCCCGTACGTGCCAATACTTGCAGACGATTGGCCGGGGGGTGGAAGGCATAGTAATTGGGAAAGTTCCCAAACCGATGGCCTTTGTCATTGTCATCCATCATATAAATTCAACTTATAGCTTCAGCACATGGATGCGATGGATTTTGCCGCCTCGAATGATAGATTCGGTCAATGGGTTGGTAAGACGCGACGAAGTATCGGCAAAAACGCACGCACCATGCATGGTGAAGTGTTTTGTGTAGCTATGGGGCTCCATCCTTAATTAAAATAGAATTTTTACTTTATTAGGTAATACGATAGAAATAAACTAAAAAAACTGATTTCCTACGTGGTTATGACCTTTGACACATTCCACCACATTAACCATTATGTATGAAATGTACCCCCTTGACAATATCATTGCTAATACTATTGGCAACGCTATTGTCATCGGAATAGACACATGAGTTATCGACCCTATTGAAAAAGTGGTGTACTATTCCTACGTAGACTCACGTAGAAAAAAAAGGCGATTTTTGTTAGGATGGAGCGGGAACGCTCCAAGGCCACACAGTTTTCAAACAACAACACAACTCATAACTAATTTACACACATGAGGCGGCCATCATCAGCACTAATTCTTCAATCCACCCGACGACGAACCCCACTCCGTCTAGGTGTCCTCATCCTCGTCCTCTTCTTCGTCGTTGGCAGCGGTAAAAACTTCGCATCGGCATTCCCATCGCGGCCCATGGCGATTATTGCACCACTTCTATCGGCGTCAACATCATGTTGTTGTGGTCCTACATCAACGACATTCATCCTCCGTCCTTCGCGATTAACGTGCCCCATCATCATCAATACTAATAATAATCGTCTCGATACGAACAACAACGGCGCCGCCGCCACGACGACGAAACTACATTCTCTATTCGGACTCGGTCCGGCAGAAGTCGGTACGGTCCTACTCGCCGGCCTGCTCGTCGTGGGACCATCGAGGCTACTGCGATTCGCACGTTCTGCCGGATCCGTTACCGGCAAAACGATAACGACGACAACATCCAATGGTGGAGTCGGTAACGAATGGATGGAAGGTATAAAATCCATACCCGCCGAATTCAACAAGGGCGTGGAAATGGGCGAAATCGATGCACGATCGCGCAGGGCACGTGGTATGGACAATGTCGATGAATGAACCATGTATATCAAACAATGATGATGATGATGAAAAATCCGACAAACACGAATGTAGATGAACACACGAGGTAGTGAATAACGAAGGCTGGGCAGTTTGGTTCCTTCCAACAACAACAACAACAACAACAACAACAACAACAGGTGAGACAAAAACAAAATATATGATTTGATGTACTTCGAATGGTGACCATCGAGAAAAAAAGGCGATACTGTTCATTAACGAAGAGAGAGAGAGAATGATCTGCATATATTCAAATATGTTCCATACATCATTTTTCTCTAACTTCGAGTGAACACTTTAGTTCTTTCATCGCTAGATTGAAACATATACACCGTTCTCAGACACTTTGTCTTGCTTTTTTTTGAGCCCCCCGTGTGTGACAGAGTCACAGAGTTACGGACATTTTTTTTTTTTCTCGTCGAAAGATTCATGTGTGTGTGTTTTTTGCAATATATATATTACATGTTCTAATGATTGTTATATTTGTACATAATCTTTCCTCCTTAGGTTGGGTTCAATAAATTCCATTCGAATACAAATAATGGTAAGAATATTGAAAAAATGTATATTTGTGTTTTACCGTTTGTCAGAGAGAGAGAGAGGATGATTTACAAAAATAACCATGGATATGTCAGGATACTCGTGTGTGTGTGTGTGTGAAAATATACACTTTTTACAATGACGAGAGAATATAAATCATTCTATATCCGTTACATCCGTGGAAGAGTGAAACAAAAATCCTCATAATATATAAGGTCGTTGAACTTCTCTCGTATCCGTTCTGGATTTGGGTTGCTGGACTTTTGAGATTTTTGTCTTCGATGGATCAAACCCCCGAGAAATATGATGTCAGTTCGATTATAAATACATATTCCAGATTGTCCTTTTTCGAAGGCGACCTGGAGGTAGTATCTATTTTCGCCAGCGATTGCACATCTTATAGTGGGTTGATGCACATTTTGTATCATTTGCTCTGTATTGACTCAACTTTCTCTTATTCTTGTCCACAATACGTATGCTACTTTTTGTTGTGATTTCGATATTGCAGATTGAATGGAGGTGAAAGATGGGATGCAAACTGTATCCATTACCTAATCGTGGCATGCAAGGTATATGACTAAATTGATGATTGAAGGTGGGATAATTCAAATTGTGTGTATTATTATTAAACATTAGAGAAGGAACTGCATTATATTAACAACTTATCATTCCCTTCAAGTTCATCTTTGTACTCTGTTGTGTGAATAAACAGCGTATCATCATGTGATCTCACTCTCGCTTTGCCTTCTCTGCTACAAATAATTTTTCCTTTTAGCAGCAACTTTGGCTTGCTCCCTCTTCTTTTTCTTGGCTGCAATTTTCTTAGCTATAGGAACAAGATGGGGTTTGAATGTGGTACTGTCCTGAGAATTAGGAGAGCTCAGTGTTGATGTTAGATCCACAACATATTCGACTAATATGAATGTTTCGAGTAACACGAATATGCCACCGAGAACTAAGACAGCTGGCAGCTTAATCAACCAGCGACGACCGCCACGAGAGCGCTGCATTGTTTGCGATGAGATCTTGTGAATTGGTCCAAAAAGTGATTTCCACGTGATTGGTCTCACGAATTGTGAACTTCAATCATGCATGACTAATCAATCATGCTACTCCAATCTATAACCTTTCTCCCATTGCACCCAGCTCCTTCCCTCCACCCAATCACTTTTCACAAATATGTCTCCATTACCTAAATTGAGATGACTAAACCAATAATTGAAGGTAGGATACCAAAGGTGTGTGTATAATTTAAACAAGTTGGAGAAAGAACTACCTTCATCTTAGCTTTTGTGTCTCTGATTATTTCAATACTGAGAGACTATTCACTTTCACTAGACTGTGGTTTTTCACATGAAACACGCAATAAAAGGAAGGGCGAGCAATATATATTATATATATTTCAATTTTCTTCTCACTGCTTTTTTAGATCTGCCACCTTCTTCGCGGCCACTAATATATCACCATCCAACGATTTCATATCCGCACGTCCTGCTATTCCATACTGTTCCGCATTCCTCTTTTTCAATTCAAGTGATTTTAATGCTGTTTCGGCCACACGCAACTTCTCAGCCTTTTTCTGTGCCACTGCCTTCTGAGCTGCCATAACCTCAGCCTCTCGCTTGGCCTTCTCGGTTGCAGTTACTTTATTTTTGGCAGTTACTTTAGCCATTGCCTCCTTCTCTTTTTGTGCCCGTTCTTTTGCTAATTTTGATTCCTTCTTGGCATTCTCGGCAGCAATTTTGGCATCCTTCTTGGCCTGTGCCCTTGCTTTTTCCTCTCTCTTCTTTTCCTTGACTGCATTCTCGGCTGCAATTTTCTTATCTCGCTTCACCTTCTCAATGGCCCGTTCTTTGTCAACCTTGGCATCTTGTTCGGCCTTCTTCTGACTCGTCTTCAATTTGGTTTGAGCATTGACCAATTTCTTCTCTGCGTCCTTGGTATTCTTCTGGGCAGTATCTACCGACTTTGACAAACTCGATACCACTTTCTCATTGGATGATAGCTCCTTCTTTACCATACTCTCGGTATCCTTGGCGCGGATGAGTACCATCTCATTGCCTTGAGTGCAGCTTTGAATTTCTCCGACTCGGTGGTGTAGACATTCAATATTGCGCTGTTTTTCTTTTGCTTATTCGTCGCTACTGCAAGTTTATCGTTGACACTTTTTAATGATTTCTTCACGTCGACTACTTTCTTTTGTGCCGATTTTGTCGTGGATACAGCCGAGTCATACTTGTCAGTTTCTGTCTTTACAGTCCGTTTTGCCTCGAGAAGGGATTTGTCCAGGTTACTGTATGTTTCTTTTGCAGATGCAAGTGCTGCCTTCTCCGATGCAAGGGGTACGCTCATATCTATGGTGGTAGACTTTGCCTTCGTTGTAATTGGTGTTTTCTTAACGCCGGCAAAAGCCTTGGGTGCTGCGACGACTGTGGTATCGGACTTGGTAGATTTCGATGGTAATACTCCAGGAGAAAATATTGTCGTAGATGGCGTTGGAACAGCAGCGTTGGCAACAAAAATTTCATTATCGAGGGCAGAAATAAAAGGTACTGCAGCTATGGTGGCCGCAGCAAAATGTGGCAAGGACGACGATCCGTGCCTTCCTTTGCAAATCGTTGATAACGTTGTCATCATTTTTGTTGTCATTGTTCTCATTTGATGATGATAGTTTCGCGATGAGTCCAAAACGGCTTTGCGGCTTAATTCGTACGGCGATGGGACCGGGTGAGGTGAAGGCGTTGACACCTAGGACTGAGCCTAGCAAGAGGACCAGACGCCGCATGACGATGAGACGAGTTGATGTTGCGTGGCTAGCTACCATTTGGCGGGCTGCGACGCGACTCTTCTCTCTTCCTCTCTCCCCAGCATGGATGTCAACGACGACGACGACGACGACCGCGATGACGAATACGATGACGAATACAGCAGAAAAGATTCCTCCGGAGGTCGACCTGGCGTCGTTCGCGGCGACGTCGATGACGACGACGACGAAGTGGACGAATATGCCTCGGCGCGCAAATTGGTGGAACGTGCCGCGAATCGCGAGGCATTGCTCAAGGGCGGCGGCGATGCATCGTCGTCCGAACACGATGCCGCCGCCGACGCGGACGGCGGTGCCGTCGTCGGCTCCGCTCGGCAGCAATTGGGAAATGACTATTCCGACATGACCCTGAAACCCGACCACATCGCGCGTCCGTTATGGACGTGTCCCGACGGGACCATCTACCTCGAGGCCACGCACGCGCTGTACGTCGCCGCGTACGATTTCCTCGTGGCCATAGCCGAACCGATAACGCGGCCGGAATATGTACACGAATACAAACTGACGCCCTACTCCCTATACGCGGCGGTGGCCACCAATATCGATACGGAATCCATAGTCGGGGTATTGCGTCGCTATTCCAAGAATGAATTACCGGCGGGGGTGATACGATTCATACGCGAATGTACGAAACGATATGGCAAGGCACGGCTGGTATTGAAGTATAATCGATATCACGTCGAGAGCGATCATCCATTCGTTTTACGCGAACTATTGCGCGATGAATTAATCAGCGCGGCACGTATTACCGAAGATACGACAACGATGGGGGAGAAGGATGATGAAGACACGACGACGACGACGAAGAAGAAGAAGAGTACAAATGTAGAAGATGGGGATGGTTTTACTGTTACTACAAAGGCAGAAGAGATGGAGGAGAATTTACGCATGTTGAAAGAAATGGATGGAGATGATGACGACGACGACGACGACGACGACGACGAGGAAGAAGAGGATGATGCAACAGGAAGAGGGATACGTCGTCGTAAGAAGAACACCATTGCTCCCAAAACAACCGTCTCATTCCAAATCAAGGCCGAGGATGTTGAAATAGTCAAACGTCGTGCCATCGACTTGGATTATCCGCTAATGGAAGAATACGATTTTCGGAATGACACGACTAATCCAGATGTACCCATGGACTTAAAGCCCAATACGCGCATACGTCGATATCAAGAGCGTTCATTGAGTAAAATGTTCGGCAATGGCCGGGCACGGTCGGGGATTATCGTACTGCCCTGTGGCGCGGGTAAGACGCTTACTGGTGTCACGGCAGCACAAACTATTAAAAAATCGGTAGTCGTGTTATGTACCAATGCCGTTTCCGTATTGCAATGGAAGTATCAATTTAAGTTATGGACGAACATCCCCGATGATCATATTGCCGTATTTACTAGTGATATTAAAGATACCATCCATCCCACCGGAGGATGTGTACTAATCACAACATATACTATGATATCATACGGCGGACAAAGGAGTGATAAGTCCGCCGAGGTTATGCGTAATATACGCAGTCGTGAATGGGGACTATTGTTAATGGATGAGGTACATGTCGTACCGGCCAAAATGTTCCGACGCGTGATTGGTAGCGTGAAGGCACATTGTCGACTGGGACTAACGGCCACGCTAGTACGCGAAGATGACTTGATATCTGATTTGAACTTTCTAATCGGACCGAAGCTATATGAAGCAAATTGGATGGATTTGACGGCACAGGGATATTTGGCCAATGTTCAGTGTGTGGAGGTATGGTGTCCCATGACCGGACCGTTTATGCGTGAATATCTATCGACTGATAGTGGTCGGATGAAACAATTACTATATGTAATGAACCCGGCCAAGTTACGTGCGACTGAATTCCTTGTCAAATTCCATGAAGATCGCGGTGATAAGATTATTGTATTTAGTGATTTGGTATACAGCTTAAAGCTATATGCGGCCATGTTAAAACGTCCAATGATATATGGTGAAACGAGTGAACGTGAACGACAGGCAATACTCGGGACATTCCGTACGAGTGATCAATTACGTACTATATGTATAAGTAAAGTTGGCGATACATCCATCGACCTGCCAGAGGCGAATGTTATCATACAGGTCTCATCTCACTTTGGTTCACGACGACAGGAGGCACAGCGTCTTGGACGTATCTTACGACCAAAGTCATACACACAGACGGATGGTTCGAATAGATCATCCTTCAATGCCTTCTTTTATACACTCGTTAGTACTGATACACAAGAAATGTTCTACTCGACGAAACGGCAGCAATATCTTATTGATCAAGGATATACATTTAAAATTGTAACCACTTTGTCGGAACGTGCCGACAGGGAGGCACTCGAGCATGATTATGCCTATAAAACACCTGAGGATGATCGTACACTGTTGCGGACAGTCCTAACTAGTGATACTGAGTTAGAAAAAGATCAACGTGCCGAGGATACGGCTATACGTAAGAATAATCCAGATGGTGCAAGATTGGCAGATTTAGGTGTTAAACGAACTGCCGGGAGTACCATGGCTCAATTGTCGGGAGGTGCGCAAGGAAGGTACACCCCTGGACCAAGGAAGGTACACCCCATGTTTGCAAAACGTAAAAAAACGCGATGATCAATATGATCGGAGGAATTAACAGAAGGAAGGTGATCATGCTGATCCATGAAAAGTGAACAGTGCACCAATGATGATTTCCTTTAGGTATATACTTTAATTCTATCAAAAACATCTTACAACATCTCTCTAAATAGTAACAATTCGCTCAACAATTTCAGATAGCAGAGGACGGTCGGGGCCCGTCTCTCTTCGCCTGATAGCAGGGGGGACGTTGGAATGGAGGAGGGGGGGGGGATCTATTAGGGTTTCTTTACATTTTTCAGCCAGCAAAACATCTTTTCCTTGTATCGCTCGATCAATTTGATATTGAAAAGCAATTCATCATCCAACGTATCATCCGAATCAAGCGACGCATCGTTCGGGTACGAATAGTTGTACGTACTGTCATCGTCAAGTATCATGCCTTCACAGGCATTGCACCATCCTAATTTGAGTAAGTCTTCGTATGAGTAGCTTGTTTCATAACTCATAGCACATGATTCATCTGTCTTGAGGGTGAAGGACTTATCGTTGCTATCCCACCAGGTAACACGAGAATTAATGCCAGGAGTACTAACACCGACAGCATTCATCCGAGGAGTTCGAGCAGTAATTGCATTAACAGCCATACGAGGAGTGCTGCGAGTCATTAAACTGGCGGCACGAATGAAGTTCATTGACTGTTTCTTCACATGCCGCTCACCCTTGGCTAATCTTTGAATGGGGGACAATCGATCCTCCGAACCGACATGGGGGAATTCGAGCGATGAAGACGGAGACTCAGTCAGAGATTGGACATTCATCTCCTTTAATGTAGAAAATTCGTCCAATATAGTCTGACTTGACTCAAGAATCATGTCCACAATAGCCTTTGGTAAGGTTTGAGACGGTGGCACATCCTTGTTGCTTTTGGTCACTGATCCTTGTTTCAATGTTTGTCTCTGACTTTTCTTTGAAGCAACAAATCGCTGGTATCGTGCCGAATTCTTGATAGTAGTGACATGCTTTTGGTACCGTTGAAGTGAGTCTACAGAATCGACTAACGATTCTGTAGGAATCTGCACATCCGCCGATAACAACACCGGCGATGAGGTTTTCCTTGGAGACAAATTTACACGCGGATCCTTGGGCATGGCGATTCCGCCCTTGCTGATCACACCCTTACCATCACTGACGCCTTTATCTTTATCCATTATTAACTCAAAGCGTTAGCTGGAGAAGGTCTCTGCTCGATGATTTGTGAGAGCAAGACAAGGCTCTTGCGGCATACTCAAATCGAATGTCACAATATTGCTCCATTCTTGGTCCATAATTTTCAATGTATGTGAATCGCCAACTTGTTTTTGGTATGTATTTTTCCCCATTCTTAATAGGCCATCAACTAAGTATGGAATATGTATGTGCTAACTATTCAAATATTACACCATCAATATCGTTGTCGTCGTCGTCAATTATTACATCTCGCTCGTATCGATCGTCATCGTTACTGCCACGATTCCATGACGCATTGTTGACCTTGGCTGCTGGTTTGGGCTTAATCAGTGATGGACCATTCCCAGTCCGTCTTGTCGGAAGTGGCATTGCCAATCCACAATTAATCGCATCGAGCACATTCTGGCACATGAGTTGTGTAATACCACCTGCCGAGATTTCTCTCGGTCCTGGAGAGATGTCCTTACTCCGATTCTTCTTTCCACCTCCCCAACTATTGGGCGACGACGGTGTAACAATTCTTGCAAACCCCATCCTACGTGCCTCGGCAATTCGCTTCTCTAGCGAGTGCACAGGCCGGAGCTCACCAAGCAACCCGATCTCACCGACGAATGCGGTGTCAGATCTGATAGGTATCCCTAGTAAGCTGCTCACGACTGATACGGCAACGGCCAAGTCAGATCCACCCCCACCGGCACTACCACTCTTGGAACCTCCTCTACTACTACTACCAAGGTGCATCCCACCCGCGACATTGACGTACACATCGCGCCTATGGAATGAAATGCCATACCTCTTCTGTAATACTGCCAAAATAAGCAATAGACGTGAATATGAAATCCCATCCACGATACGTCGTCCGGCACCACGATCGGCACTCCACGGCACTAGCGCTTGAACCTCCACAGTCATACTACGTATCCCCTCTAATGCGACTGATATTGCACATCCCTCAGCATCGACACTGTCCTGACGTGTCGACAAGAAGAAAGATGACGGGTCATATATGGGTACCAGTCGTCCATTATCTCGTGACATTTCATACACGCCCACTTCATCAGAGGAGCATGATGTGGGGAGATGAATGAGTAGGGTGAGTGATGAGACCAGCGATTTTGTACCAGAGTCTCTAGTAGCTAGTTACCCATTACTTACCTTCATCGCTTGAGCCGAATCGATTCTTCGCGGCACGCAGTACCCTCAATGATGACACACCTCCACCCTCTGTACTACTACTACTAATACTACTGCCACCACTGCCCGATCCTAGCAGTGCCCCGCCCTCTAAATATAATACACAATCGACCATATGCTCGACTGTACGTGGACCAGCCACATCACCATTCTTCGTTACATGTCCGACTAACATTATCGGCACGCCTGTACTTTTGGCCAAACGTAAAAATAATGTCACACATTCTTTCACTTGTGTAATCCCACCGACTGATGACATACCAGCAGATTGACATATCATAGTTTGGATAGAATCAATAACTACTAGTGATGGTGGACGTGTCATTGGCGGTCCGGCATCAGCAGTAGACATTACCGATTCATCATTATAACAATCGTTGTTGTTGACAATGTTGTACGATGATACAGCATTAACAACAGTTTCGGCAATAACATCAGCATCTGTTTCACACCAAAGTAACAATTCTGGATCATGTATACCTAGTCGTAGTGCACGTGATGCAATTTGTCCAGCATTCTCTTCTCCTGATATATATAATACTGGTCCTATTCCTCCTCGTTGTCCTCTGTTGTCGCCAGCGGCGTTGCTGCTGCTGCTTGTGTCACCCTCCCTCTTTTGATCACCCAAGTCATCATCTTCAACATCAAAAGCAGCAGTAGCAGTAGGTGATGGAATGGGTGGTCCCATCCCAATACCCTGATATACACTACTCCTAACAGATAGGCTCGCCACACTTCCAGCCATTTGTAACATGAGTGTACTCTTCCCAACGCCCGGATCACCACCGACTAATGTAATCGAACCAGGCATGATCCCACCCCCTAATACATTGGTCAATTCGACATCATGTGGTATTTCTGTACGCTGTATTTTTATTTGTTCGTATGATGTAATACTAGATTTTCTTCCATCGGCAGAAGAAGAAGAGGATTCGATCATTTCTTGATATATATCAGTAACACGTACTGGACCAGTTCGTCGTGTACCTGTGCCTCCACTACTAGCCGAAGAAATCCCATCCAACCATGACAATGATGATGTAGTAGCTGCACTAGTTGAAAATGGTAGCTTTAATCGACTACTACTGCTAAAACTACTCTGCCGTCGTTCCTCGACGGTATTCCAAGCTTGACACGTGGAGCATTTACCTATCCATTGACTATGTTCGGCATTACAATTGGAGCATGTATATATCGTCCGATCTTTCTTCGGTCCGATGGCAATATTCTTTCCCGAATTACCAATACCAACATTATGGTCAAAGTTGAAATTCCCCGAAGCAAAAAATGTAGAAGAGGAGGATGATCTGCTATTTTTTGGTGTCGGTATTGATTTATTATCATCACTTGCAACATCAATTTCATCCCCCCCATTCTCGCGTCGCTGTTGCATCTTACGTAAAAATTCTCGTGGCGTCGTCCGTATATTTGGCGGTGCATCATCGTCATCATCGTCACTATTGTCGTCATCGCTTTCCCTCCATGATGATCGTAGTCGTCTCACTCGACGATTAGCGCTGATCCTGCCGCCGAAACAATACCTGCATCTACTGCCACTAACCACATAGAGCAGATGGAAGGAAGAAGATGCGTTTGTCGATAACGATAGTAATACCACCAGAGGTTGAAGACGATGCCACATCATCCCCACCGCACACGTCTAAATTACGTCGAAGCCCCTATCATCACGAGCCCGCCCGAAAAACAATGACAGAGCACGAGAGATGGTGGTGGTACCCCCACTACAGCGGACCCAACGCGCGGCCGATGCTCTCCTCAATGCCGCAAGTCTCGAGGATCGATCAACAGCAGCAACGATGTTGTTACAATCGACATTATCATCATCAATATCTTCCTCGGTCGTAGGACAACAAGAACGAGGAGGGCGTACGACTGTCGTCAGAGTTGACGTGAAAAAACGTCCGTTGGTCATGTCACGAGGGAGGAATGATAGTCATGTGGGCGGTATCGTCGCTCCTCCTCCTTCGAGGTCGGTAGCCACAGTAGTTACCACTGCTGCTGCTGCGATTAGAGGCAGTAAAGGGAAGGGTAGCAGCAGCAGCAGGGTCGTCGAGGGAAGGACGGCATTCGAGAAACGAAATTCACGGGATAAAGTCACGGCGCCACGGTTGACAAATACCGACTTAACATTACTATCGTTACTGGATGGAAGAAGTGGGACTACTACTACGAACAAGCGAAAGAAGGGGTATTTACCAACATCACTGACGAAGTCAACAACTGGACGAAAGGTAACAACAACAACATCAGCTATAGAACGAAGAAACAATAACATTGATACTACCGTAAAGCGTAAACGTCCAAGATCGGTGAATAACGATGATGATGATGATGATGACAAAGAAGAAGTTATTGTAGTATTACCCCGACCACCATCATCATGCTACTCGCGCTCATCGCGATCCTCCGTTGTCATGTCGCATCCTACTACTACTACTCGTCGTACACATACCTTTATGAAAGATACCATCATGCCGTGCAGTCATCTCCATCCAATTAGTTGCAATCCAACCATTGACAACACCACCGCAACAACAAAGAATGCATCTTCAACATCATCATCATCCCACAATGATGATGCATATCCATGTCAGGAGGAGGAGGAGGAGGAGAGAGACATATTATTGACGCTCTCTCCTATACGTCGTGAAGATTGCAACAACTCCACGGGTAATACCAAATCTTCCGTATCAACATTACCTCTATTGGGGATTGGCGGCGGTGGTGGCGGCGGTATGGGCAAGAAAAGGAACGGAAGAAGTGGCGGTAGTAGACCATCGCTACTACGGTCCTCGTCGTCATCATCGTCAACATGTCATGAATATGAAAGAGAATCAAACTCTGGTGGTGACGACCTTGCTCCCTTGTCAATAATGAACAATGTTGACAACGCAATGTCGACTACTTCGAGAATGACGAATTATGGTAATGCTATTGTCCCCCATGTGGCAGCCAAATCAGATATGGTTAGTTCAATCCACGAGGGCAGCAGTAGTAGTAGTAGTAGTAGTAGTAGTAGTAGTAGCAAAGAAGATTCACCAACCATGCAGCGGCACGCTGAATGGTATGATCCAGAAGAATTCGCATCTATGGAGAAGGAGGCATCATCATCACGGACAATGAAACGTGATGAATTTTCCGTCGATGGTGTTAATAATAACAGTTATAAGGCAAAGTCGGGAAGAGGGGGGCGTAATAGGGGTAGTAGTATCGGCGCTTCGACGAAAGGTAATGTAAATGACAATTTTGTACGTCTAGACATGCGTAATTCATCTGGATCATGTCGTGGTGCACGGAATTTAAAGAAGGCCAATAAGCATAAATTATGGCGTGCACAACATCGGTTTGGCATGAATGACACTACTGGTGGCAGCACAAATGATGATGACGATGATGACGACGGGGATGATGGTGTTCGAGGTAGCATTTATCATCAACAAAGACAAGAAAACTATAATAAATATGCATCCACAAAGGGGAAGAAGGCTGATTATGCAGGTGGTGGTGATTTGAAATGTTTTGCATCATCGAAGAATGCAGGTGTTGATCCGTTAGATGACTTTGTCGACGGAGTTTATGATACGATACACGACGGTGGTAACAAGAAGACGAAGAAATCATCGACATCATCATCATCTATGACGACACGCCAACGTGACGAGAGTGTCCCACTATGTACAAGACATCAACGTTCATGTAAACTCCTAACTGTTAAGCGTAACAATAAGGGGAACAAGGGACGTAAGTTCTACGTCTGTTGTATGCCCAAGGGCGAGCAGTGCGATTACTTCAAGTGGGAAGAGGATACTCTCGAGGCTACCCAACGTGCCCTACTGGAATCATCCACGAGTTCAGGATTCATTGCACGACAGGTTGCCGCCGCGAAGCTACGGTTTAAGGAACTGACAGTCCCCGAATTGCGCATCGAGGCAAAGGAACGTGGGATCAAGGCCGTGGGGAAGAAGAATGAAATATTAACACGTCTATTAATTTGGGTCCGGGATCAGATTGCCGACTCTGTGGATGAACCTGATACTAGACTAGATCAGGAGGTTTCCTGTGTGGGATTGAAAACAATTGCCAATGCCGCTATCGACGACGATGGCGCTGATGATAATAATACAGACGGTAAGAATGAAAAGACCGACGCAATTGATGAAACACAGAAACAATTGATAGAGCTCAGTGATGACGAAAGCAGTAGCGACGATTCAAGTGATGATTACGATTCAGATGATTGCGAACTGGAAATATGTCACGTTGTCCCATCACCAATTCGAAGCAAATGTCCCACCGTTCAGCTACCGTCCACATTACACGAGTCTCTAGAGAATTATTTCGGTTACACTGAATTCCGTGATGGACAGGAGTGGTCGATACGTAGAGTCCTTGCGCATCAAAGGACTCTCCTCGTGGCCCCTACAGGTCAAGGTAAATCGTTATGTTACGCACTACCCGCAGCTATTAGTGATGGGATATGTCTTGTGGTATCTCCCTTAATATCATTAATGCAAGATCAACTACGACAGCTCCCACCTAAAATCCCGACGGCTACACTTTCGGGGTCAATGACTATTGCACAAATGGCATTGATCGTTGATGACGTTATGCGAGGTCGGTACAAGGTGTTATTCGTTTCTCCTGAACGATTGGCCAGTGCCGCATTTCGTAGACTAGTCCGTCCAAAGTTCAACTTGGACACACGACAGTATGAACGGCAATTCCCGGTAGTATCTCTACTATGCGTCGACGAGGCCCATTGCTTAAGTCAATGGGGTCATAATTTTAGACCATCGTACTTGAGAATAAGATCCTTGTTACCGCTAATTGAGCCTAAAAGTATACTGGCGTTGACAGCAACCGCTGGACCCATGGTTATCCGTGATATATGCAATACTCTGTGTATTCCGTACGATGGCAACCGTGATGTCGGTGGTTGTTCGTCATCACCGTCGCAACTTAATGATGATGGTGTGAAAGTCTTAAACTGCGATAGAGATAATATTGACGTATTCTCGCTAGTGTTACAGAGCAACGATGAGAGGCGGTATTTGCTACATAAAATATTGAAAGAGACGACGAAAGTGATCAATGATGACGCGAAGAAATTGCCCATTGATGAAGGATGTCTAAGCAAAGGCAGTGTCATTATCTATGTATGGCGACAGAAAGATACAGAAATCGTTGCCGAACAATTAAATGGCACAGGCATCCGTGGTGGTATAGTTTGCTATCACGGTGGGATGGACTCTAATTCACGTAGCAGAGCTCAGAGTAAATTCCTTCGAGGAAAGGCACGAATATGTGTTGCTACTGTCGCGTTTGGTTTAGGTATTAACAAGCCAGACATTGGAGGTGTGATCCATTTATGTCTACCGCCAAGTCCTGAGCACTACTTGCAAGAAATTGGACGTGCAGGACGTGACGGTCGTCCTGCAATAGCTATCGCGTTGCCCCTTCTAGAAGAATTGGTAACAAGGCATTCTCTTGCACACTCTGACCGGTTATCGAATAGCCAATTGAGTGTAATATTTCGTTCTCTTCAAAAGTTGGTGAATGAAGCATTGAACGACATCCCACCTGAAGCCGGTGTAGATTTGGATGCTAGCGAGCTTTTTATTGATGATATACACGTTGCGATGCCCGTGGCGCAGACAGTCGATGCTTCGGATTGCAAGGAGGAATGGATTGAGACGATTTTTTCATTGCTTGAAGGAGAGACTCTATCTGATTCATCTCTTTTGAGTGTGGAGGGTTATCTCCCAGATGTTGCCACAATCACTCTGAAGAAGCGTAGCTTGGACAAGTTGGAACAACTTGATCCAATAGCGAAGAGCATAGCAAAGTGTGGTAGTCGAGTGGACGAACTGTCCAATGTTGGAGGAACCGCGATGGAAAAAGGTTTTTATGCTTACAGCTTTGGAACGTACAAGTTTTCCGTTGTTCGTTGTGCTCGTTGCATGGGACCACAAATTGAACCACGACATGTCTATGCTGCGTTAAGACGCATGCAGAATAGTGGCGAGCTTGAGCTTGTTCTAGACACTACAGCAAATGGACGAGCATTACATTTGAGAATGACACGGGCTGGATTGAATCTATTCCATAAAGTAAAAGGGGGCACCGACACAATTTGCAACAGTAAAGAAAGTACAAATGATATTGGTGAAGATTCACAAGAGATTGTTGTCAAATTGTCGACACAATTTGCAACCAAAGAAATTGTTACTGTTGGTAAAGTCGAGTCCATGTATGAAATAATTCATCACGTATCATGTGCACAGAATCTTTCAGAGGAAGAAGACATGAGTGATGTGGATGACGACGACGACGATAGTTCCAACAACAAAGGTGATGCCAATAAGTCTTCTCGACTAATTATTTTTCAAAAGATGGTCCAACAGTACTTCCGCAACGTTCCGTTTGAAGAATCAGCTAGTAATACTAGCAAGGCTGTCGAGTCAATCAAGGACTTTCCACTACACAATTCACATTTGGTATCCTGTTTGACATCCGATATTAGTCTACTTATGCAAATGTTGGTCTTGCGTCGACAAGAGCAACTGTCCATGGCTGTTCATATCAACAATCCGGCGTTTACTGATTATCGTGATCTATGTATTGCAAAGATCTTGCATGCAATTGACTCACCACGAGCACCTAGATTACAATGGTATAGTCATGTTCTCTGGGGTAAATATCGGGGCTATTCATTTTCGTCAGTGGTACAAGCTGTCAAGAAAACGTTTGATACTTAATTTAGTTGTCACTCCTTATTTCGTCCTAGATATCTTAAGTCAATTCCCTAATATGGCAGGCTCTCCCCCTCCCCTCGCCTAGAAAAATATCGCGGAATAAGATTACCGCGACTATTAGTATGCATCGAACCCTGTATGTACCAATTATTACTTTACTCGGTACAGTCAGGGAAGAAAAGCTGCTTGAATACCTTCCTCTTGAAGCAAGTTGCCAAACACGTTTCCTTCGTGGCCTCCATATCCGCCTCAATCGTTATCATCCCATCACCATCTGCATCACACTTTTTCATTATTGTATCGGTAGACCCAATGACCTTTAACAGGCCGCGTACAATCCACGACACTTGTGACATGGCAGCGTCTAGCTCTGTACGTTCTAAGGCACCGTTGTTATTGGTATCTAGGTACTTTCCTGCACATCGTATAATATGCGGTCGACTTGGACATTTGGGATCCTCTTCCTCAACAATCACCTCGTCGGTAACAGCGACGAATAGGGAGCTGTCGTCGGCCAGTTCGGGTACACAGCTTTCGTCACCTTCATTGCATGTTGTTGTTGTCTCTGGAACGGCATCGCTTACTACCTTTACCTCGCCGCCATCGGCATTGACATGAGCATCATCATCGGCAAGAACTAGTTGAGAGGATTGCAATCCGATGGTCGATATTATGAGAAGGATGCTTGTTATTGAGGAGAGCTTCATCCTGCTGGGATTTTGAGGTGTATCTTCACGTCTCCCTCTGTGACGAACACGTAGATACGTACGAGTTTGTTTGGGCCTCATTGGCGCCTCATTTTCATTTGAATTTTTAGACCCCAGCTCGTCGGCGATTGGAATTGCGCAACATGGCTCGGCAACAGGAGCTGATGTTAAAACGAATGCAAGACGATGATGGATTCATCGCCGCACTTGACCAGAGTGGCGGCAGTAGTAAGAATTATGGTGTCAGGGTGTCCTCTATGTTTGCATCCATTTTTCAATCGCAAACCAACCTGACTCAAAACAATGACCCATTTTCATTTTTCGCACTTGAACTTGCCTTTTGAACCATACCCAGGAGCACTCCGTCTATTTGGAATCCAAGATGATGAATACATTATTGGTGAGAAATTAATGCTTGATCAAATTCACTACATGCGCACACGAATCATTACGTCTCCGTCAATGCCAATCATGGTGTCATTGGTGGAATCCTATTCGATGATACAATGAATCGCAAAATCGAGGGTTTGCCCACTGCAGATTATCTTTGGAAGAAAAAGTGCATAGTTCCATTCCTCAAGACTGATAAAGGTCTCGAAGTGAAGAAAGATGGTGTAGAGCTAATGAAGACGATTCCCAACCTCAACGAGATGTGCAATGATGCAGTCGCACACAATATTTTCGGTACCAAAATGAGAAGCGTCATCCATAGTGCGAATCGTACTGGAATCAAACAACTTGTTGAACAGCAATTCGAGGTTGGAAAACAAATTATTGCTTATGGATTGGTACCCATCATTGAACCCGAGGTTAGCATCGAGTCGATCTCTCTCCCTTCCGGTGTTGTGGTGTACCTCACCCGGCCACAGGAAAAAGAAATGAGCACGCGATGCTTTCCATATAAGATGGATGGCTTCCATACATTCTACGCTAACAGAAGAAGCTGCACAAGTTGTTGAAGAAGATCTTCTACGAGTTTTAGGGCTATTTTTGCGCACCCCCAAAGTCACGAAAAAATGATAAGCCCGGAGATATATTGTTAAATCTTTCAATGTCCATATGATCGGCCCAGGAGAG
>Ga0247843_1004016_pt1 | contig 22704 bp, 15 predicted proteins | sample LaCruzMarch2017__FD_192420 | JGI IMG/M metagenome (GOLD analysis project Ga0247843, IMG submission 192420) | Freshwater microbial communities from meromictic Lake La Cruz, Castile-La Mancha, Spain - LaCruzMarch2017_8m | ecosystem: Environmental > Aquatic > Freshwater > Lake | place: Spain...
CTCCTCTTCATTATCATCATCATCATCATTATCATCGTCAACATCTTTCCACTCATCGTCATTATTCGAGCCAGTGCCATCACCATCTTTCTTATTCGTCGTGGGAGCAATTGCACCCGCACCCTCCTCCTCCTCCGTTTGTTGAGCGGCTACTAACTGTGATAGGAAATCACGTTCGGCACGTGAATACTCGTACTTGCTTGGATTTGGATTAGCACGTCCTACTGGTATCCATTCAATGGCGGATATCATGCTCGAGAAGGTTTTTTTTGGTGGAGAGGGGGAGATGGATTTGGCGGCACGTCTGGCCCTCCCCTCCACCCCTCCCCTCATCGTCCAGACCTCTTAATACTCCTGGATCAAATGATGTTGCGCCGCATCGCTGTCTTCGTTACAGCTAGTGGTAGTAGGAGCGGCAGAGGCACGTGTCGGGGAATGACGACTTCTTCGTCTGCTGCAAGGGAAGGAGGACGTCGTCCACTCATCCTTCTTCGACAATCGACGATCGGTGATGGCATTGGTCGTCGCGCATTATCTTCGGCGACGACGACATCATTGGTCGTTGCCAAGACGCCCCCCCAGATAGAACGGCGAAAAAGGTATATTAAACGACGGCGGAAGAAGAAATCGAACAGTCCAACAACGGCCTCTTCTCCGCCTATTCAATCTTCTGCGACCGGCAGACCGATAATGACGACCGAAATACTCGATCGAATTCTCGACGAAGGCGACGGGATGATAATGCGTCCATCCATCATCCTCACACGAGACACATGTGACGTGGCCAAACAGATAGTCCACCGGGCACAGGCAAAGATGCTATTCACGCAACGCTACGAGCATTCGTCCATGGGTAGTAGTAAAAGTCACGATGGCGTCTTTGTGGCCACTCTACGTACCACGATGGATAAGGCGTGTTTGTCAAAGGATGATCGTGATAATTTAGATGGTGGTACAAGTAGTACTCATGCAACATTTGTTAATGACAATGGACATACCATAGTAGTAAACGACTCTACCAACGATACAATTGAATTTGTCAACGCGGGTGCGGCACGGACTAAAAAACGTGCCGAAACACATGCGTGTATCGATTTGATATTACAACTATCGGAAATTAATATCGATATGGTCAATAATCCGCCCGATTTGGCAGGGAAAAGAAAAGCAATTGTCGAAGAAAGATTCATGTCGGATGTGAAATATGCCAAGATGATATTGGAGGCATTGGGTGTTTCGCGTTTGAACTTCGATACACGTCCATGCGTAGAAGGCACCACCAATCAGCAGCAGAAGCAAGCAGGATTCATTTCGACTGTACGGTTTTACTGTCGAGGGGTGCCCATTACTGAAACATCCAATATTGATGATGATGGCGGTGGCGGTCGGAGTAAGGCAGAGGCCGAAGGACGAGCATTACTAACTGCTACTGCATGTGAAAGTGTACTCGAAAACTTTGTTGGACGTCGGACGATGGAACGTATACGATCTGCGATTACCAATTCGCCATCGGGTCATATTGCCACTCTACATGTAGCGCCATTACCAGATGATGCATTAAACATACTCACGAATGCATTAGGTTCAAGGTCGGTACGACTCGAAAGAATGACACGACACGAGGATGACATGGCACGACGAATGAATGAATTTTATGAAAGAAATATAATGACCACGAATAATCATCGTCAGAGGCTAGGGAGAGAAGAATTACATTCATCGTCATCGAACGAAGAAGCAATACGAATCAATGACGTCTTTCGGGAGGAAGAAAAATCTAGACTCGAAGAGGCAATTTGTAACCCCGACGGTAAGGAGGGGAGAATGAAGACTATACGCGAGTCACTACCAATACTAGCCATTCGACAAGATCTCATCGACTCTCTCAAGTCACGACCTGTCGTGGTAGTAAGTGGTGGGACTGGATCGGGGAAGAGTACACAGTGCCCCCAATACATACTCGAGGATGCAATTGCAAACGGACGAGGAGCCGAGACGCGTATTGTTGTTACCCAGCCACGTAGGATTGCTGCCATTTCAGTTTCAGAACGAATAGCCTCTGAGCGGAATGAGACGATTGGGAATTCTGTTGGATTTGCTGTACGTCATTCAGCACGTCCGCCACGATCAGCTGCCTCGATAGAGTTTGTGACCACTGGTATCCTCCTTCGGAGACTAATCAATGACCCAACTCTCGATGGTGTGTCACACGTTATGATTGATGAGGTCCATGAAAGAGATATTGATACTGATTATTTGTTGATACTACTTCGTGATCTCTTGACTCTGAGACCCGAATTACGCGTCGTCTTAATGTCTGCAACATTGGATGCTGACAGCTTTCAGGAGTACTTTTCATTGGGCCCAGACGATTCGGTCCCTGTTATGAGCGTACCAGCTAAACCGCGACATCACGTTGATGTAATCCATCTCGAAGACATTTCTGGCGAAGGCAGTATGGGGAATGATATTCCATCAGATATTCAAGACGTTGCTCAATCTCTACTGCGGCTGCATGATCAACGACTTCAATTTGAGCTGGAAGAGGCTGTCGCTGAGGAGTTGGCCACATCACGGCTCAATGCTTCAGATGGTGACGACGACATCAACAGTAGTGACTCTGATTCTGATAATGACGAACTTTCACAGTCATCATTGCGTGTCAAAGTGTTAAGGCGAGCAGTAACGCTACGAAGAAGAAGTAATGCAAAAGGTGATATACTACTACCATCAAATACAATAGGCAGGCAACAGAGTCGTGGCGATAAGAAGGACATTGGTGAAATCACGACGAAGCTTCTAGCCATGATGGCTCGTTACGCTGCAGAGGTTGAGTTAGGCTTAGGTAGGAGTGGAAGTATTTTATGCTTCCTACCAGGCTTGGATGAGATTAAGCATGCTCTATCAATTCTTGAAGATGACACAGTTCATTCACTACGAAATAAGTTGAAGATTATCCCTCTTCATTCGTCAATTCCTCAGGACGAGCAACAGCAGATTTTTCAGGCTGCAGTTGACGGTACAGTAAAAATCATCTTAGCCACAAACATAGCCGAGAGTAGTGTTACTATAGATGACGTACTAGGTGAGTATGGTATTAATTATGATTCGATTACAAACAGACGCTTTTGCTGAATCATTTCCCCATTTCTTTTTTTACTCAGCGATTGTTGATTCAGGACTTGTCCGAGAATCGCATTGGGACGCTGAGAAATCGATGAGCAGCATGTTGACAATGCCAACGTCGAAGGCTTCTGCCACGCAGCGTCTTGGAAGGGCGGGCCGTGTGGCAGAAGGAAAGTGCTACAGACTGTATTCACTGGGTCAATACGAAGCAATGAAAGATCGACCGTTGCCAGAAATACAAAGGAGTGCATTGGAATCCATATGTTTGAATACATGTAGCATGACTAATGAAAAAGTAGCAACATTCCTGAGTCGAGCGTTAGACCCACCGAAGGAAGAAGCCGTTGCATATTCGATGGAGAGATTACAAAAGCTTGGTGCCATCTCTGTTGAATCTACTGTTGAGACACTCACTCCTTTGGGCATGTGTCTTTCCCGTCTACCGCTCGATCCGGCCATTGGTCGGATGTTGATCATGGGTTGCGTCATGCAATGTTTAGATCCCATCTTGACTGCGGCGGCCTGCTTCAGTAGTCGCGACATCTTCTTCACACCACCTGGCTTTCGAGATGAGCAGCGAAAGATACGAGGTGAATTCTGTCAAACTAGCGACTTGCTGGCTGCTGTAAGAGCATATGAGGAGTACAATGATATATTAAGGGACGAAGGATGGAATGTTGCAAGACATTGGGCATCGGAGAACTTCATCAGCGTGACAACTATGACATCAGTGCACTCAATCCGGAACCAGCTAATATCTGAGCTGAATCGAATTGGCTTTATACCGAACAGTGATATTGAGTACTCACGCGGTCGAAATAAGGTTCTAAGACCTGATGCAACCGTAAATCGAAATGCGAGGATCGATTTGTTGAGCAGCGCCGTCTGGGCATGTGGTGCACCAGACAATCTCGCTGCCCGCCAGCAGCTCGGATCATTTGGTTCTATGAGGACGCGGAATGAAGACAAAGTTTGTCTTCACCCATCCTCCGTTGCTTTCTATCGGAAGCCACCAAAGCATAGCAGTCGGCTCCCCCCATGGTTTTCATACAGAGAAATGGTGCTATCGTCTCAAGTCTTTCTCCGAGGTTGTACAGCCCTATCACCGGAGCAAATAATGTTGTTTGGTGGTTACGACTATGATATCACAAAGCGACAGCTAGATGATTGGGCAATAGTTGAAAGTCAATGTGATGAAACCTTAGATGCTCTCTCGGCTGCCCGACACGAGATAAATGCAGCGCTTGAGTTATCTGTAATCAATCCAAGAAAGCCCTTGCCATATTCCCATCGAGCAATAATAGACGCAATTTGTGATTGCTTTGATGTGCTGGAAGCGACTGAGAGTGAATAAGCTTCCATAATGAATGGTTCTTCAGTAGTAATCAGTTGTGGAATCTGAATGGCCAATTATTGAAGGAATGTCACAATCCACCATCTAAATGCTAAGTTAACCTACAACGCATAAGCAGTAACTCGTTGATATTATCAAATTAAGGATTATTTGACACTTCACCATATTGAACCTCTGCTGCCCGTGTTTGTTCCCCAAGTACTTCCTCCAGACACATTATTACCATTATTGGAGTTGCTATCCACATTTCCCAAGAAAGAGCCGAAATTCAATGCCAGTGAGGCGGGTTGGTTAACAGGATTCCCTCCACCCCAGATTCCACCAGAAACAAGAGGTGCAGGTGAGTTCCGACCGACGTCGTACGAAATAGACTCGAGGATAGAAGCTGTCTGAATACCACCACCTATCCCAGCATTCGAGGATGTAGATTCAAATGTCATAATACTACCTACTTGGGAGGCCTTTTCTTCACTTGTCGTTTGTAATCCAGAAACGCCCGTGATGGATGATGCAGCGCTTGGCACAGTAGAGTCTCCCTTCCCAACTAACGTTATTGGAGGATTCCTATCATCACCAAAGATATCCGAATGATTGTTCGATACAGATTGAGTGGTAGGTGCAGCTGGCACCATATCGATGGTTGATTGCATGGATTGAGCACTCATGGATGCTGCAGTTGGTTTGAAGGACGTAGGGACAAACTCTCTAGCGGTGGCACGAATCATTCCCAAAGAATTGACCTCTGCATAATTTGACGAGGTCGAGTCTGTGGCGGAAGACTGTTGGGATGGAAGAACATTACCACTAAAAAATCCAGGTGGAGCAACTGAAGCACTGACGTCAAATCTTGGATTCTGAAAAAGTGGTGTAGACCCAACAGTGGTGGAAACATTTTGACCTCGATTGTTGTTGCGTGTTCCTCCTGCACTCGCAGGTTTTTGCAGGATTGTTGTAGGCGGTTTTTGGCGCTGATGGATAACTAACGGAACCTGACTTGACGATGGAGTAAATGTCTTCCCGGCTTGAATGTTGCGTGGTAGTGACGAAGCCGGAAGCAAAGTGGGGCCTTGTGAATGAACGCTACCAGTTGCCCCTGACAACCCGGGTGGAATAGTACTTGGCCTTGTTAATATTGTCGGGATGCCCATATTCGGCGCTTGTGGGATGCCCATATTTGAACCACCCTTTGCTTTGGCGCTTGTCTTCGGTCCACCAGCAATAATGGTCATAGGCAAGCCGGGTGGGCCGTGTCCCCCAGAATTATGATGTTTACCACCTCCAAGCACACCTGTCGAGGGCAATCCAACACCCGGAGGCATTTCAGTAGGCAATATGGAAGTCTTGGGCATTAATTTCTCCATCTCGGCCTGTTTTCGTCGCTCTAACGCTGCCATCATCTTAGCATTCTTCTCTAGCTCATGCCTTGCCTGTTCACGCTCATTCCATTCTCGACGTATGCGACGCTGCTCCTCCTTCTTCTCGGCGGCACGTTTCGAGGCGGTGAGTTCCTCCTGGCGCTTGCGGGCAGCCTCCTCAGAATCCTTGGCACGGGCGGCAGCTTTTTTCTGAGCCTTGCCCACAATAGCGCCTTCAGCCTTTTGCACAGCCTTTTTCGACGACAAATTATGTGAGGTATTAGCAACTCGTCCGGAATCAACAATTTCACCACCGCCTAGAATCCACATGACCATATCGTCGGCAGTCGCGCGAGAGAATCCACCAAGTGCACGTGCAGCGGATCTAATTTGATCTTCAGTAAAGCCCATACCAAGAAGAGCCACTGCTACTGGATCGGTTAGATCTTCGTCTTCGGGAGCTGAATTCGTAGATCTAATTTCTGATAGCGAACTAGTCGCGGTGACAACAGACTCTTGTTGCTGTTTCTTCTTTTTCTTTTTGGCTTTCAGTGTGGATGTAACTGTAGACGATATATGACGACCAACATCTTTATTATCTGCATCTGCTACTGAGTTGTCGCTCATTCGTTCATCTTGCACTGGAGGAGGGGTGTATCCACGATTCTCGATATCTGAGAATCGTTGAACCAAAGAAGCCAATATTCCTTTGAAATCAGATTTATCACTTGATGAAGCGTGTTCCATTCGATTCTCCACATCATCGAGAATTACAGATGTGCTAGTTAAATCGTCATCAAAATCCCCAGATTGCAACACGATTGCCAGTTCTCGTACCGTGATTCCAACTCCAGGTCGTCTGATGTTGGAATTTCAATGTTTCAATTGCCACAGGACATTGAGACATTCAGGTACATGAATTCAGTGCTAACGGTAATATCCAACACATAGCTACTCACCTAGTAAAATGGGACAAGGAAGGATCTGTCCTAGTCGATACAGAAACACCCTCCTGCAGTAATAATTCCACTACTTCAATTGCTCCACCTGATGTGGCATAATGCAACGGTGCCCAACCTCCGTCCTCACACAGCATGTCTAACGATATATTCTTTTGGCAGTCAATGATCCATTTAATGAAGTTGGCATCGTTTCTATATGCTGCAGAATGTATGGCATTCCGGTTATGAGTCAATGGTGATTGAACTAATACTGATTCAAAGGATACCGATAGGATATACTTGGTTAATTTTTCTCGTGCGAGCACATTGTTTGCAAATGGTTGTAATTCTGATGATGAGCGAGTTGGGTATTTTTGTATGCAATTGGACAAGAACCAATCCATGTGCAGTAGTAGGTATTCCTCTTGTGACTTCGGTCTACCATCATCAACATCATCATAATTACAATCTCCACCATCCTCGTCGTCATCGTCGCGATCTAAAGTTGGAAGCGGTGTAGGGTCGTATACGTAGTTCTTAAACGGGCTTTCCGCCAACAAGGCATCCATCTTTTTAGCATCCCCTCCCAGACATGCCGTCACAATACGAGACCTCCATGACGTAACGGTCTTATCGCGCTTTTTCATCGCAGCTTCAGCAGCCTTAATCTCAGCCTCCTTCTTAGCACGTTCTTTCTGCCTTGCCTTCTTATCTCGTTTCTTAGCAGCCTTCTTCAGACGTTCCTCTTCCTTTTCGGCCTCAACTGCCAAATTATCCTTGTCCATGTTGCTTGGCACGAACTCAACTGAATCAACAATCGATCGATCCTGTGGCACACCACGATGATATAGATTGGGGAAATTCAAATCTGGTCCACCAGACAAAAGAGCAAACTCCTCAAATTCAGCAAGTCCACCCTTCACCCCTCGTGCACGAAGGCAGGCATCGTAGTAATCTAACCAGGCGGTCGAATTTGCTGCCGTCCCCCCCGCCGTACCATGGTTATTTATATCCCCACTACAATTTGTACGTGAGCTACCATAGTAGTCGTTAGGCGTGTAGGGTGGGATGGGAAGCGAACTTGTACTCTGAGTTGTTGTAGCACAATTGCTGCCCATGGCAAATGACGATGTCGGTGGCCAGCCCCCTACTGGAGGAGGGATCAGTGGGACGGTTGGTCCCCATGGCGGAATATACGGAGTGGTTCCACTACCGCCGGGATTGACATTCACAGCCCCACCGAAAATCATGTTGGGGTCATACTGCTGTTGCTGCTGCCAAGCCTGAGGCATCCCCATCGCTGTCATCTTCTGCATGACCTCGGCCTGTGCGGCCTGGATACTCAACACACGTGCCTCAAGCTCCTCTTTGCTCAAGCTGTGAACCATTCGGTTGTCATTGGCACCGGCATTAACAGTTTGGAGGAAGTTCATACTGTCAAGGATTGCATTCATCCCCATTCCTATACCTGCATCTCCTCCTCCTAGCTGTCGTCTCGACTCATTTCCAATCATTCCCGACCGAGTCATTCCTCCTCCTCCTCCATGTTGTTGCTGTGTTGCTGATAAATTAGCAAGCATATTCCTAGCATTGATTGCCCCGTTCAAACCATTCAATATTGCATCAGTACTAATAACACCATTGGGACTACTATTGACCTTCACTTCACTCCCAATTGCCTCCCCAAGTATCCCAATAGCACGTTCATCACGCATAACACGTTCACACAGCCGTGATGTGGCCGCATCGACACGTGCGGCATCACCCGATTCCTGTGCTGATACGATAGTATTGGTTAATGATACTAATTCAGTAAATAGAGGTAGGAGTGTACGTAATTCCTCGGCATCATTGGATGATGTACCATCGTCGTTATCATTGTCGTTGTTGTAATTGTCGTCATCGTCATGACCATCGTATTCATCATACTCATCATCATCATCATATTCATCATCATTATTATCATCGTCATCATCAACGTAGTCCACATATCCATCATTTGTCGATGATCCAGAACCACCATCACCTTTCATTTCTGCAGTTGATGTCATTAATGTTCCCATTTCCGCACTTGTGGTATCCATCCCCCCCAACATTGAAGTGCTGCTGTTGTTACTATTTGGTATTACGTAGGGAGTTGTGATAGTCTTCCCCCCCTCTTCGGTGATTTCCCCCGCCCCCACAACCGTGATAAGCGATCGACTGTTGTTGTTGTTGTTTGACGCATCAAGGACCGCAGTGGCCGCGGCTGTCGCACCAGGACTCGTGGCCACGTTGACACTTAGACTGGGATTATAATCATATCCCGGCGGTAATGAACTAGCCGCGCTGGGCGGCAATTGACCACTGGCCGCTAATGCCATGGCACACATTTGCTCGAGTTCACGTGGGATATTCCCGGCCTGTGCCTGCGAGACTAGATTTTGTATCCATAATTGTGGATTGACCCCGGGTGGGACTGACATGGTCATGGATGGCGGCGCCGTATTAGTGTTGCTATTGTTATTGCTGCGAAGTACGGCAGTGGGACCAGAGGTTGCCGCATGAGACAGGGTGAAGGCGTTACTACTGGTCATACCCCTCGTCGGCACCGTACCTCCCAATGATTGTATTGATGAAGACCCCGCCGCTGATGATGATGCAGAAGCCGAGCTGCTTCGGACATTCGACTTCTTCTTTCCCATGATCAATTTTTGTTGTTGAATTTTAGTTTGCGGATGAATGGATGTGATACTAAATAGATTTTATTATACTGTCAGCCCGTCGCTCCCAACCTATGAAATTTCAGCCTTTGTTTAGTCGACAAGAATAAATAACAGCATGATCGCAAATGCAGAGCGGCTGTAAAGGGGGAATAAAGAGGAGTGGTCGTTGCAGGCTTGCACCGACCTCAACAAAGTGCGATCTTCCTTTCTTTTCTTTTCGGCGCGGTATTTTCCCCAGGGTGTTACCCCAAGGGCAGCAATGACTCATCACCACAAAAAGCGCTCGTGACGCATTTTTTTAATCTATGATTCACAAAAAATCATTGACATATCCTACTCCGAACCAAAACAATAACAATGAAGCTCGCAATCCTAACTCTCGTTGCCGGCTCTGCCGCTGCGTTCGCACCACCAACAACCTCATCTACCACCAGCACTGCTCTACAATCTGGCATGAACGGATGGGTACCCAATGCCAACGAGCCTTGCTACGGACTGCCAGGCGCGATTTCACCACAAGGATACTTCGATCCACTTGGCTTGACAAAGAATGGTATTTGGGATCTAGGTTTAGATGGTGTTAAGCGCTATCGTGAAGCCGAAATCATGCACGGTAGGGTTGCCATGATGGCAGTTGTGGGTTATCTCATTGGCGAATCGACGCCGACCATTGCGTACGGTACCGATATACATCATACTATTGCGAATGATCAAATTCCTGAAATCCCACGTGCGGTATTGTTCCCATTCTTCCTTGTGATTAATATCGCCGAGGCATTACGTGCAAGTAAGGGGTGGGTGGAGCCGGGCAATGGCAATCCTTTGTTTACATTACGTGAAGATTATTACCCAGGAGATTTGGGATTCGACCCTTTGAAGTGGAAACCTAAGGATCCCAAGGCATTCGGTGAGATGCAAGCGAAGGAATTGAGTAATGGTCGGTTGGCCATGCTTGGTGTGGCCGGGATGTGCGTGCAAGAGTTAGTGGATGGTAAAGGTATCCTCGAGCATTTTGGTTTATAAAAAAGAATACAAGGTCTTTCGGAAATGCAGACGTTTCTTTTTGTGGCCCGATACTCCAATAGCCGAACTGTTGCCGGCACTGCGAAGAATGAGAATACCTAGATCGTATGAGAGAATGATGGTGGAGACTTCGTTGCTGCCTTCGTCCTCGCGTTGTTAGCGTTGTCAATGGTAGTTGTTAGAAATTTTAGATCGATTCACATTCAAGAAATGTCAACTATCTCTACGATTTTACCTAGTGTACCACAATTGGCATACGTTGATCATGGATCTGGTCGTACACCCGTGGCCAATAAATTACTGTTCCCCTCATCTCTTGCCCTTCCATCTCCTCCTTTTACATTTCCAGCAGCACCCACTGGAGTACATATATCATCGTTTTTACCAACAAATAGCAGCACGACCTCTACAGTACAACTTAATTCACGCCCAAGGCCACTTAGTCCACATCCACAATTGACATATATCATCTCCACTCCAATAAATAAGTTGGAATTACAGTGCTGTGACCATAGGGATAGTTCATTGATAATTGTTGCTTTAAAATCATTTCAATTGCAACATAAGAATCATACCAATTTGTTACAGCGCCTGGATGATTCGTCGACGAACAGTAGTATTAGTTGTAATAGCAGTCATCAGGAACGTAGACCCTCCGTAGACAAAGTTTCATTAGCGGCTGCATTAAGTCTTGCTGGGATGAAGAGATCTTACTAGTTGGCCATGCTTGTGGCTGCTGGGATTGTGTGTTCAAGATTTGGTGAATGGTAAAGGTATCCTGGAAAATCGTGAGATGGAGATGTTTACGTTACTTTTTTTGTTCAATATGATTATTTGAAATTGGTTTGATTCACATTCCAGAAAACAACCTGTCCAAATTCCAAAAAGCCTCTGCACGTAGAGATTGAATGCTTCCAATAATGAGTGCAGATGTTTAGGTTACTTCTTGTTCCAATATGTTTATTCGAAATTGGATTGATTCACATTCATGAATACTGCATGTCTAAATTCTGAAAGTCTCTACAGACAGTGATTGAATGTCTTCCAATAATTCACAATATTCGTTCAGTTCAGTAGTTTTCTATAATAGGTATTATTACTCTTTACTCATATCCCATAAGCTGAATACCCACAGTCCTTCTTCGTGGTCCATCAAAATCAACCAACAAAATACTCTGCCATTGACCAATCACCATCTCACCCTCCACGACTGGTATACACTCGGAACTGCCAAGCATCATTGATAATAGATGTGAATGTGCATTAATTGGTTCTTGGTCACGCCATTGTTGGAGTATCTTTGGATCGGTTATATCCCAACCATTAGTTTGACATCGCATAGCCTCTTCATTACCCTCGGGACGTAAATTTATATCATTGTGTAAGTACCGTACTCCCATTTTTTTATATTTACTATCAGTTGACGAACGTTCATCGGGTGGACAAATGTTCAAAAAGTAATTGGCTATATCTTGTCGTAATCGTTTTTCATATTCATTAATTGTAATTGCCGTGGTGGTATGTTTTGATATTACATGTATCACACCATGACGCATATGACTTGATGTGAGTAGAGATTGGATTGCAGGTGTTAAATCTTCAATGCTTACTAATTGACGTGGTGGGCCAGCAGAGGTACTATCCTCATCATTATTTCCTGATGGATTAATTGTAATGGTATGATAACTGCATATCGGCCTCCCGAGCAGCGGAGCTTCTGAAGAGGATACTGAGAAAGTAGATCCTTGTTGTGATGACGAAGAAATGCTGAATGCCAAGCCGATCAATGGCAAAGTGATTGTCAAGATGAAAGACAAGAGGTGAGAGTATGTGACTCCCAGCATAGGAGGACGACGTCCACGACGACCTACCAAACGATGATGGAAGTCACAAGGAAGAAAGAGTGCCTAGCTTAGGGTACGTACGTACCTACATACTAACAGTCGAGAAAAAAATGAAAGTGGAAGAAAGGAGAATAAGGAAGCTTCCCGCCCGAAGAAAAGTCGGAGGAAACCACCCAACGCTCAGCGACGACCCCCCCCTTTCTATTTTCAGATCACAGCGAGGTCGAGAGTATGACGGACATTAGTGGTGGTACATAAGCTTAGACAGTGACGGATATTTCTGGAGTCCAGGTCATTTTTAAAGATACAGTTTGAGTCTGTGAGTGGTGTGGTGGAGAGTTGTATTACTAAATTCAATACTTACAATAATCAAAATGGCTGATGATAAGGGTTTAAATCCACGTGCTGCTCTTATGGCAATGTTTAACAAACGCGGCGGCGCTGGAAATGAGAGCTCATCCTATGATAATGACAATTCCCCACCACCCACGGCACAAAATTCCGAAGTATCAACCCCAGACAAGGACAATTACGATGGTGAAGGAGACGATGGCAATGATGCGCAGCAGCACTCGGATTCTAAAATTGCCCTATCCACCTTGCTAGCCAAACGGGGTGGAGGGGGTAATGGCAAAAAATCAACCCCTGCACATAACAATAATGATGATGACGCAGAAAATGATACTGAAGATACAGATCCGAGGAATGCATTATCGGCCATGTTCGCAAAACGAGGGGGAATAGGAGAAGGAAGAGGCTCGAAGATACAGCTTCTTTCACCCTCGAAAGTAAAACAATCATCCTCTATGGAACGGGAGGAGGAAGAAGAGAAGAAAGAGACAATGGATCCGCGTGCGTCGCTCATGGCAATGCTGAACAAACGAGGTGCACCTCAAAGTATTAACGACTCATCCCAACAACAGAAGCAGAATGATATATCAACGCCTAGTCGGAACGAGAAACAGACAGTAGATCCACGCTCATCACTAATGGCAATGCTGAACAAACGAGGTGCACCTCAAAGTAGTATTAACGACTCATCCCAACAGCAACAAAATAAGATTGCATCAAATGAGAAAATATCATCGTCTGGTCGGGAGGAGGAAGAGACAGTAGATCCACGTGCATCACTCATGGCAATGCTAAACAAAAGAGGGGGTGGAGGAGCTCCAGCTTCTCAACAATTACACTCATCGAACAATCATGTTAGAGAAAATAATAAAAGTAAGAATGCTCCACAACAACAGGAAACCATTGAGCCAAGCAGTTCTGGTCGTTCTGATGTCGGTAAACCAGCATTGAAAAATGATCCAAAGTAAGATGTATGCATCTCTTTCTTAACTTTGTGTTTTTTTCTCACCCACCATTAACAAATATTTCACTAATCTTCACTAATGTGTGGTTTGTTTTGTTCAATTCAGATATGAAAAGTATTTTAAGATGATTAAAGTAGGTATGCCTTTACCGGTGGTTCAACATGCCATGACGCGAGATGGATTTGATGCAAGTGTTATGGAAGGTGATCATAATATGACAGAGGATGGATTAGAACCAATCTCCGACATAGTCGGCAGTACTCACAACAAAAATACTGTTCCAATACCGGAATCATCCATACCGAACAACTCAACAGATGACGGGATTGTTGTATTTGATCGTGATGGGCTTAGTGGACATGGTCTCTTGGCTATTGAGGATGACAACCTGACAGATCTACCACTGGTAAATGGGTCTGGTATCCGTGTTCAACGCGGTAAAACCTACTATACAAGTGAAACTTGTAAATGCGGTATCCGAGAATGTAGTGCTCCCTGTCAGACAGTCATACGACCGTACCCGCACAATGAATTTACGATTATCCTTGAGGGGTCGGTCATCATAATTAATGACTCGTTTACCGAGATGACTTTTCGTGCTGGTGATGCATTTATTATACCCAAGGGTGCCTACGTGTCATGGAAGCATATCATGACCGTACGTAGATTGTATGTCATTATTATCGATGGGGAGGGCGAGGTAGGTCCGTTGGAATCACTTTCAGTCTGCCGTGTCGAGTATCCGTTAACGAATAAGAGATTTATTCCCAAGGTGGTGTACGCAAACCGGAATGGACAAGTAATGGTTGGACTGACTAATATGATTGAATTTACAAATATTTATGAATTTTGTCAAGATAATAATAATAACAAGCTACTTGGATCATGTCGGTATCCAAATAGAAAGGAGATTTGCAAGGATACTACTGAGAAAGGAGGGAGACTCATTGTGTCGTACCCGTTCCGGAGAAACGAGTTGCTGCACATTGTCGAGGGTTCACTCAAAATTAATACACGGATGTTCGTGGTCGGGGATACCTTTCTTGTTCCTAGAGGTACGATTTGTCAGTGGGACAGCACGGGCGTTGTGCGTGTGATGTTCTGTTCGTGGCATTCATCAGTTGGAAAGAAAGACATAATATGCAAAGCAATAACAAACAACGACGAAGTGTCGCAAGTTCCAACACCAAGCAATGTGGATTCATCAAATGCAGGTAGGCCAGCGTTGAAAGACGATCCAAAGTAAGTTTACAATGCACACATGCATTATTCCTTTAAGAGTATTATTTCTCAGATAAACTCAATCATTTTTTACTCAACAGATATACGAAGTACTTTAAGATGCTCAAAATCGGTATGCCAATTGATGTGGTTAAGCATGCAATGACGCGGGATGGATTTGATCCAACCATTATGGATGGTGATCATAATGTACCGCTAAAATCATGACGTTATTGTTGGAAAAAAACACACATATTCTTATACCTAAATAAAAATTAAAATGAATGAAAAAATATCTCTGCGACAAGTATTGAACTAAACAGCCGTCGCATCAGGGTCATCATTCTTCTGGCGTTTATTAGACTTCGACGACACTTCTTCATTTGGTTCTCCTTCCCAAAGCGAGGCTTCCAATTCGGCTGCTTCCTTCTCTCGTAGTGCAATATCTTCCTTGAGCTTGCGTAAAAAAGCAGCGCGATCTCCCGCAGAAGGACCAACCTGACCGCTGCTGTTGGTACTGAAGCTTTGTTCCTCAACAGAATTGTCAGCTAAGGCATCGTTTTGCGCTTGAAGGATGGCCATCGTGTTGTTATTACCCACACTTCCTCCATCCTGAGTGTTCATTCCCATCATGAAATTTGCATTACCTCCACTAAGTCCCATATTTCCTAGCATTCCCAATTGGTTCCCACCCATGTTGAACCCCATCTTGCCACCTCCCTGTTGAGACTGCTGCTGCATCTGTTGCTGCTGGTATAGATTCATCATAAGCGTAGTTTCCTGAATCTCATTCAGAAGATTCATATGATGAAGCTTAAGCATCTCGAAGTGTTGATTGGGATTCACGGACAGACCAAAGGCCGACATCCCTCCACCACCAGTCATGGTGGTATTCATATTCATGCCAGTATTCATGCCAAAATTAGTGCTGTTCAAAGCATTCATGGGGTTCATGTTGTTGTTGCCACTGTTCTTGTCCCTCTTCTTTCCAGACTGCTTCACTTTCATCTTCCGGTAGTGGTCAGCACGTGCAGCCTCATAAGACACGGCAGACCCCTCCCCGACTGAGGGACGGTTGTTTGAAGAGGTAGGTCCAATGCTATTGCCACTGGACATGTTCATGCTGGGCATCATTCCCATCATATTGCCCATACCCATTCCCTACGAGATCATCACATGAAGTGAGACATTCTTTAATCATGAACAGTAGCAATGTTTTGAAAGTATCCAAATAGACGACTTACCATCCCTAAGCTACTCATCCCCTTTGAGTTTGGGGGAAAAAATGAGGCATTTGGACGAAGGACTATTGTTTGTAAAAGTAATAAACAAGATACGATACTCACCCCGCCGCCCATCATCATCATATTATCATCCCTCCCGCCCATCATAATATTATTGTTCATCTTCTTACTACTACTGCCCCCTCCCCCACAACTACCATCATAGCCGGCAGCAGAACCATCCTCATCGTCACTCACACCTGGACCATCGTCATCATCCCCCCCATTTTTGCCCACCCGACCAGACACCACCCGCACACCCAATCGTTCCAGTTCGAGCATTACCCACTCTCGCGTGGGTTTGGGTCGCATCGTCGACCGCCAAGCGCGTGTAAGGGCCTTGGCCCGTGCACATTTCTCCTCTGCTTGGCTCTGTTGAAAGGTGCCCAATGCAATGGTCTTGCCGGCCCACTAGTAACGTAACAGAGACAACGAATGGTCATCATGAAAATGGGTCGCGGTCATGGGGCGCCTCCGGTTAGTCATGGTCATATGGATTACGATACATTGGAGCAGTCATCTGGTCTCCATGACCAAAGCAATTCAGCGAAACGACATCAAAAATAGTGACTTACCTTCACATGGACAGCCTTCTTACTAGAATTGCTACCCGAGTTTTCGCCGCCTCCTCCACCACTCCCTCCCCCTGGCATCATGCTATTGAGTTCGTCCATCTGTTCGCACTAGGACGTTGGGGGTTGGGGGCTTCTCCGCGAAAAAGAACTTTGTGTACCATACATTACAAAACAAATGATAAAATAGATTACAATGACAGTTCATATTGGTCATAGCTCAGCTAGCATTAATTACAACAATAGGTAAACAGAGAAAGCAAATCCTCAATTCTCTGTGACGCCATAAACCTCAAATTCTAAGACGTTAAACTTTTCCTCATTTCCATCGATACGCCACGTACCCGACTTGAAGGAGTTGTTGAGCTCCAAGCTCAAGCTCCCATCATGTTTGCTCATGGAAATACATTTTCCACCGATTCGACATGTTTGCTTCATCCTCCTTGCCGACTTGAATATGTTTACACGATGAGTTATCTTCTCATTATTTCGTCCACGCTGAAAGCTGAAGTGATTCGTCGTGGGTGTTCTGCCGTGAAAATCAAGACCTGGAATAAACGTATTCGCCACCCCTTGAGATTTCGGTGCTTTAGGGGTCATGGGCTCGACCACAAATAGAAACTCCTCCTTGTCGACATTGTCATCAGGAAAATGCTGTGTTCTATGACCCGACCATAAGCCTGTTGCGAATCCACCGACGATCTTACCACAAGAGGTTTTGGCAACAAATAATGTGTTGTCTCGTCCTCGTACGCACCGCATGAATTGTAAGAATGATGTACCATCACAAGAAGAAAAGATGCGGTCCCATCTTGAATCCTGCATCGACAATGGTAGACCCTCCTCGGTAATAGCTTCGAAAACGATTGGCGTAAGGATTGGAGGATGTGAGTCATCGTCGTCGGAACCGCAAAATGAAATGGCGAGATCAATACCACAATAGAATGGCGTGAAACCCAACGAATGCGAATGGAAATCGTCACGTTTGCTCTTCTCCTGTTGCGTGTTGAGACGAATGCGAGGAGCAGCTGCCACGATGCTATTGTCGTCCTCTTCGTAGAAGAAACCATAATCATCGTCGATATCCATATCGTTGGGAATAATAGGGGACCACATTATGCTTTTTTGGTAGTGTGATGTACAGACAGCCTACCGGTATATATACATTGTCTCTTAATTTAGTAGGTTCCGCCTCTCTGAATCAATCACTGACCAACCGTTGACTCGAGGTTCCGCATCACCTACGGCGAGTTCGCACACTTGCTGTCAGAACAAGACATTGGGGAACGAGCGAGGGTGACACTTCGGAACACCTGAAAAAGTGATCGTCAAAATAATCATGTGCACTTCTTTTTCGGCGACAATCAAGCAAGCGCGCCATTCAACCCCTCTGTCATTCCATCAAAGTGCGCCCTTTCTTTCGAGCAAGGAGAACAACCGCAACGCCGCCGCCCTCCCACCACCGTTAGTACAATGGATAATCGAAGCGCTCGACTAGCTGCACTCGCCGCCAAGGCTGGTCGATCTTCACAGCAACCGTCCATAGATGGCGGTGGTCACGATCAAGAAGATACATCTTCATCTAAACCTACCATAACGTTCCGAAATTATGCTCCGAAGGACCCATCACTCGACAACGCTGGTGCGTTGTCGCTCGATGCCGAGATATTATCAACAAATAAACGTCAAAAAAGAAGTACCAGCGAGAAAACTACCAAACCGACAGCATTAGAATTAGCGTTGGCAAAGACTAGTCGTGAATCACGCGAGGCGGCTGGACAGAATGTTGGGACTAACGGGGGATGGGGATCGATTACGGCGGTGGCGACTAAAAAGGTGAACTGGGACCTAAAGAGAGATGTGCAGCACAGACTAGATAGATTGGAAAAGAGAACACAAAGGGCAATTGTTGAGCTCTTGAGGGAGAGACTAGAGAGGGAGGCTGGGGAGGTGGCTAAGGACGACGACGAGGGAGAGGGCGATAGTGATCTGGATTAATTAGTAATTATTACATTAAAAGAGAGAAGACCCTCTCCTTGTGGATCTTCTCTTAATCTTTGGCGCCTTAGCAACATTAGCATGATTCTTGATCCACTGGTCCACAGCCTCCGACAAAATTTGATTCCCTCCTCCACAGATTATGACACCCGATGACACCCATGGATATGCCCCCCTCATGGCAACATCAACCCATTCAGGTAATTTGGAATCAAGCACTGATAGTGCTTTGTCCCTTGTGAGGCCATGTAGATCCACTGAAAAAATTGTGCCCAGAGGCTTGGTCGCCTTATACAAGTGTTCGGATTCCCCCACATGTATTTCATAGGATGACACGCCCGCCTTGCCACCCAACCCAATATTATTGCCTGGGTTGAAGTCCACTGGCTCAATCGCAACCGGCAACTTCCTACTAGTCTTGCCCTTAGGCAGGCTGCAGACCAAGTTCATCGCATTTAACTTTTGACGGATCTCTTCAAACTGAAGCGCTGCTTCGGCGAAAACACGCGAAAGACGAAGAGAGTGTAGTTGCCTGAGGTGTTCGTCCATGTCCATGACTCGTTCAGGTCCAGCCCAGGACGCACGACGTTGTTGTTTTCGTTTGGGAGATGATTTCTTACATTTCTTCTTTTGGCGTGCCGTGCTCTTGTTTTCCTTGGACTCGTCGGAAGAGGTATCTTCACTTTCTACTCGTGCTGAAGCCTCACTATCTGTAACAAGGATCGAATCAAGGTTCACTATGTTTAATTCTTGTGGGGTTTGGTTCCCAACAGAGCTCAAGAAGAGTGTGCCTCCATTGTATGAGAAGCGAAGCCGACGTAAAGGAATGGCTTTCTCTTCAGCATATTGCTTGAACAGCAATTTCATTGTCATCGAACCACAACTAATCTTCGTTTCCGCTTTACTACTCGAGTCCACCAGTACAATTTCAATAGATACATCTGTTGCCGGATTCAACGAACGACGCATGGCTAATTTTTTTGCTCCAGACACATCCCAATCTTCTGATATTTGATTGATATAATCCTGAACATGTCCCTTCCCGAAGTCTGTCTGTGTAGCAAAGGCCATTCTACGTTGGTAATCGGCTGGCACCTTATGCTCGAGGAAGCGACGCATGCTCTGCTCAGTAGAGATGGCAGTAACACCTTCATGTAAGAAAGTGAGCTGCTCTGGAATAGCAGTGAAATCGGAATTTCGATTTGTACCAATAATCATGTTAATTTCATCAATCGATGTGATGTGAACCTGCTGTAGAAAACAGCCATTCAATAGCATTGCACGCGCCTCGGGAATTTTCTCTGCTATCATGTATTGCAAAGCCATATAGAATGAACAACCACAAGTCGCCGCGCTCATGCATTTGCTCTTCGCTTCTGGCATCTTACTCCAAAATCCTATGAGTTTGATCAATGTCAAGTTATTCAAATTAAACATGACGAAATCGTGAAGTTCCGTTGATATGTTCTTCCAATGAAAGTCGATGCCTGCTAGAACCTCTTGTCGAGACACAGCTGGTTGTAGTAGGTTCATGTTCTCGCCAACACTTGAACGACGCCGCGGCGCTGTATTCTTTCCCCTTGCCATTTTCGTTATGTGCTGCTGCAACAGATGATTAAATGGGAAGGAGGCACGGCAACATTCTTCTTCCTTGTCCCGGATTGGCGTGAACGAAATAATATATTATTGAGATTTCTATTGTACCAAACAGACCACAACCCTCCGTGCAGTCATTCAACGATAGGTAGGTACATAAGGGAATGACGTACATAGAATAGAATACGATAGTAAACAAACGACGTCGGTTCGTTTCTTAACTAAGGGTTAACCTTAAAAATCATGCAAGACAACATCGCAGATGATAAGGTGATGTGACCGTCATAATTATCTCTACAACTGAAGATACTGTATAGGGCCATCGGAATAGTTAACACATCCATTATAGTATTATTACATCGTCTTATGTAGCAAAAAAAATGAAGGAAAGGGGCTGTTGCAGGACCCCTATGTTTGTAGTGTCATAAATCGAAATGGTGATGTGGATTGAACGACATTCCCATCAAGGTGGCAACAAAGTGTCACCACCAAGTCAGCACCAAGTCAGCACCAACCACACGACCACCAATCATTGCACCGTCTCAAGGGGTTGTATTTGTGTCGAATACCATGGCTAAGAAGAACAACTAGATGCAGGAGTTCCGTAATATTACTGTCTCAATCGCAGATCGCAGAGCCCACCCCTACGTCCCCGAAGCACTCGCCGTCGGAGGAATTCTCCAAAGTGACGACGTGGAAAGGAACGGGCACGCGGAAAGGAATGGGCACGTGGAAAGGAATGGGCACGTGGAAAGGAATGGGCACGGGGAGGGGGGGACCAATAATGTTGGGTCAGAGGATGCTGACATTGTCGCTGATTATCACGTGGTGCCAGAAGCGACGCTTGTGAGGGACGACGATGAGGATGACGGGGTGGTGTACGTCGCCACACCCACTCCCAAATGGTATGAGCAGCGCCAGACAAAATTAATGTTTGGAGGGTTCTTCCTATTCCTGGTTGCTCTATCCATTGCCCTTGGTGTCGGATTCACACGTCCCGGCGTATCCTTTGGCGCTGTGAATAATTTAACGGTTGCCAACTTTACCAATGTCGTATGTAATGGGACCTTGTGTTTGCTTGGAGACTGGGCTCCGTGTGTCTCGAGTGACGAGTGCGATACTAATTGCTGCAGTGGCATGTACTCCGGGGGTGTTCTCGCTTGCACCCCGTTGGATGAAACCTTGCTGCTAGGTGGATACCAACCTGATATCTGCGAGGGCGAGTCCAAGTCACCATGGGCAAGGTGCTCGTCAAAAACCGGATGTGACGACAATAGCGGATGCTGCAGTGGGCACTTCACTGGTGGGAATTTAAGCTGCACGCCAATCACGATCCCGGATGAAGAGCCTGCGCCATTGTTACACATCTGCATCACGCCTGAGACAAACTGTACGGACGATAGTTTCTGCCTTGGTGGCTGGATTGAATGCTCGTCCAGTTCTGAGTGTGATAGCGGATGCTGCAGTGGCACACTCTCTGGTGGAGTTCAAAAGTGCGTCCCACGTGATGCCCCAGGCTTCTATCCTGAAATTTGTATGACAGGTTCCTCTCCTCAAGCACCCATCCCTCCGAAACCTGCCCCCGTTGTACCCTTCGCTGTGTGTAACGGAACTGAGTGCATTGGAGACTGGAGCGAGTGCTCGTCAAGCACTGAGTGCAGTAATGCATGCTGCAGTGATTTGTACTCTGGCGGTGTGCTGAAATGTACCCCCCTCGATCCTGTTGGCTACAACCCTGACATTTGCATGGCTGAATTGTTTGAATAGATTTGATAGCTTTGAGATAATAGATAGTAGTTACTTGTTATGCACGTAGAAGTATCGAAAGCTGTGACTGTTTCTTAACTTTTCGATTTCCTCAGTTTGAGAACACAAACACTCCTTGCTATTGTGGCTTCAAACGTAATCTTGCTCTTGAACTGTGATGATTCAGCTTTACCACCCCGTCAGGAGTCCGTGCCATCAGCGGCGTCTTGAATTATTGGTTTCGAAGAAACAGGGGATTCAATGTATGTACTACATCTAGGTTTGAAAGTGTTTCGGTGACGGGTCTAGGCCATGTAGTGACTACTAGCACTGCTGCCTAACGTACACCTTTATTGGTGATAACTATATCGTTAAATATATATTATGGTTGATGAATGAACTCGTAGAGTCGCCATCATCTGTTACTGATTAAAGGGCGAGTTCAACTCTCATCTCTCAACAAAGATGAAGTTCAGTATGTTTGACCTCAAGTCCAACTGACTGGTAACCAATACTAAAACACTCTCAAACCAATGCCGGGTACAATCACTCAGGATAACCGCATTGGATTTGCCTATCATCATCTTATAAAATTCACACCATGTGTGTAAAACTTCAAAACAA
>Ga0247843_1004020_pt1 | contig 22681 bp, 18 predicted proteins | sample LaCruzMarch2017__FD_192420 | JGI IMG/M metagenome (GOLD analysis project Ga0247843, IMG submission 192420) | Freshwater microbial communities from meromictic Lake La Cruz, Castile-La Mancha, Spain - LaCruzMarch2017_8m | ecosystem: Environmental > Aquatic > Freshwater > Lake | place: Spain...
TGCGATCCAATGCGAACTGATCCTGTCCAATCCGACGACGGGCCATCGCTGCCTCCAGCTTCCGCACGACGACATCGAATCAGAGACCGCCGCGTCGAAGCAACCCATCCGCGCACAGGTCTCCATGATACCAGATTCCATTTACCTGAACCCACGGCCGGCGAAGCCGGCCGAGCGGCCGAATGGCCGCCGCGCCAGGTGGCGCGCAGCCAAGCCGGCGACGGGTGCCCATTGACGTTGCACAGCAACGACAATGGGGTCCCGGGATGCCGGCGCCGGCGATTGAGGCGGTGATGGGTCACGATCACCGGGATTTGCCATGAGTGACGCGGTGGCGGCGCTGCCGCGAAGGCGGCGGACGCCGGGCTGGGCCAGCGCCGCGCTGCCGGTGGCGCTGCTGATCGCCGCGCCCGTGGCCTCGGTGCTGCTGGTGGCGCTGGCGCCCTCGGGCAGCGATACCGGCCATATCCTGCGCACGGAACTGCCCGACCTGCTGGCGAACACCGCCATGCTGGCGCTGCTGGTCGGCCTGTTGGCCGGCAGCATGGGCGCGATTTCCGCCTGGCTGGTCTCGGCCTGCGACTTTCGTGGGCGGGCCGTGTTGGAGGTGGCGCTGCTGCTGCCACTCGCCATGCCGGCCTATGTGGCGGGCTATGCCTATGTCTGGCTGCTGGATGTGGCGGGGCCGGCGCAGTCGCTGATCCGCGACGTCACCGGCCTGCGCTACGGGCAATATTGGTTCCCCCCGATCCGCAGCCTGCCGGGCGCCGCGCTGATGCTGGCCAGCGTCCTGTTTCCCTATGTCTATCTTCTGTGCCGCACCGCCTTCCTCACGCAAAGTGTCTGCCTGCTGGAGGCCAGCCGCACGCTGGGCCACGGGCTTGGCCGCACCTTCATCCATGTGGCGCTGCCCATGGCGCGGCCGGCGCTGGCGGCGGGCATTGCCCTGGTGCTGATGGAAACGCTGGCCGATTTCGGCACGGTGCAGCATTTCGCGGTGCGCACCTTCACCACCGGCATCTACGATGCCTGGTTCGGCATGGGGAACCGCCCGGCCGCCGCACAGCTTTCGGCGGCGCTGATCGGGCTGGTGGCGCTGCTGTTGCTGGCCGAGCGTGCCTCCCGCGGGGGACGCCGTTATCACCCGACCACCACGCGCCAGCCGCCGCTGCGCCCCGTCGCGCTGCGCGGCTGGAAACAGGCGGCGGCCATCCTGGCCTGCACGCTGCCGGTGGCGTTGGGCTTCCTGGTGCCGGCCGGCACGCTGGCCTTCCTGATGCTGGAGGCCTTCACCTGGGAAGAAGCGGCCCGCACCCTGCCCTATGCGCAGCACAGCCTGGTGCTGGCCGCCATCACGGCGGCATTGGCGGTTGCGCTGGCGGCGTTGCTGGCCTGGGCGCAACGGCTGCACCCGGCGCCCTTGCGCGCCATCGCCAACCGGGTGGCCGGGCTTGGCTATGCGCTGCCCGGATCGGTCATCGCGGTTGGCGCGCTGGTGCCCTTCGCCGCCTTCGACAATGCGCTCGATGCCTGGCTGCGGGCCAGCTTTGGCGTCTCCTCCGGCCTGCTGCTGTCGGGCACCATCGCGGCGCTGATCTTCGCCTATCTGGTGCGCTTTCTGGCGGTGGCGCTGCAGGCGGTGGAAAGCGGCCTGACGCGCATCCGCCCGAGCCTGTCGGCCGCCGCCCGCGTGCTCGGCTGCACCCAGGGCCAGGCCGTCCGGGCCGTGGAATTCCCGCTGGCGCGTGGCGCGCTGCTGACCGCGGCACTGCTGGTCTTCGTCGACACGATGAAGGAATTGCCGGCCACCCTGATCGTGCGCCCCTTCGATTTCGACACGCTGGCGGTGCGCGTCCATAATCTTGCGTCTGACGAGCGACTGGCCGAGGCCGCCACCGCCGCGCTGCTGATCGTGGCGGTGGGGCTGGTGCCGGTGCTGCTGCTGCTGCGCAGCCTGCGCGGCGGGCGCGAAGGCAACATCACGTAACAGACGTTTGACGCGCCGGCGCCTTGGCCCACATCCGCCGCATGCCGAACCGCGCTGCCACCCTGCTCGCCCTGCCCCTGCTGCTCGCCGGCTGCGCGGCGCTGGCCCCGCCCGCCACGCCGATCGAGACGCGGCTGCAGGCGCTGCCCCAGGCCGGGATGCCCATCTCGGCGCCGGTCGAGATCCGCTGGAACGCGCATATGGTGCCCTGGATCACCGCCAGCACCGATACCGACATGGCCTTCGCGCTCGGCCTGGTGCAGGGGCATCTGCGCGGCGCGCAGGTGCAGCTGCTGCGGCTGGTTGCCACCGGCCGGCTGGCCGAGGTGGCCGGACCCTTCGCCACCGACATCGACCATGCGCTGCGCATCCTGGGCTTCGGCCGCGCCGCGCCTGCCATCATCGCGGGCTGGCCGCCCGAGACCCGCGCCTTCATGGAAGCCTTCCGCGCCGGGCTGAACACCGCGCTCGCGCAATCCCCGCCGCCCCGCGAATCCGGCCTGCTGGGGCTGTCGGGCGAACCGCTGACCATGGCGGAAATCCTGGCCATCGGGCGGCTGGCGGGCACCGACATCAACTGGCTCGGCTTTTTCTCGCTGCTGCCATCCCGCGGGCAGCCGGATTTCCCCGAGCTTTGGGCCCGCACGCGGGAAGCCGGCGGCGCGCCGGGGACGCCAGCCCAGGCCGAGGCGCGGGTGCGCCTGTTCGCGGACCTGCTGGGCGGCACCGGCAAGGCGGGCAGCAATTCCGTGGCGGTGGGCGCCGCGCGGAGTGCGACCGGCGGCGCGCTGATCGGCAATGACCCGCATCTGGGCATGAACCTGCCCAACGCCTGGATGCTGGTCGGCATGCGGTCCCCGTCCTTCCACGCGGTCGGGCTGACGGTGCCGGGCCTGCCGATCCTGGGGGTCGGGCGCAATCCCGACATTGGTTGGGGCGGCACCAATTTGCGCGCCGCCTCCTCGGACCTGTTCGAGGTCTCGGGCCAGCCGCTGACCGAGGAAACCACCCGCATCCGGCAGCGTTTCTGGTTCCCTGCCGAACGGCGCATCCGCCTCTCGCCCCAGGGCCCGGTGATGACCGATGCCGCCCTGGTGCCGGCAACCCCCGGCCAGCTTGCGCTGCGCTGGGTGGGCCATGCGCCGACGGATGAGGTCACGGCGCTGCTGCGCGCCAGCCGCGCCCGCTCGGGCGAGGAATTGCAGGCCGCCTTCGCGGGCTTCGGCGTCTCGGCGCAGACCATGGTCTGGGCGGGGCGGGATGGGCGGGTCGGCCGCTTCATCGCCGCCACCCTGCCCGACCGGGCAGGCTTCCCCACCCAGGATATCGCCCTGGATGCGCGCGACCCGGCGGCCACCGGCCCCTGGGACCGGCTGCGCGATTCCCGCACCCTGCCGGCGGAGGTGATGGGCCGCGAGGGCGCCATCGCCTCGGCCAACAACCGCCCGCGCTGGGCGGAGCAGCCGGGCCAGCCGCCGCTGGGCTTCTTCTTCTCCGACGATGACCGGGTGCTGCGCCTGGAGGCGCTGCTGGCGGCCACCCCCCGCCACACGCCCGAGACCATCGCGGCCATCCAGCGCGACATCGTCAGCCCCCGCGCGGCGGCGCTGGCGGCCGCGCTGCGCACCCGACTGATCGCCGCCGAGGCCGCGCCCACCATCACCGCCGCGCTGGCCGGCTGGGACGGCGCCTATACCGCCGAGTCGCGCACGCCCATCGCCTTCGAGGCGCTGCTGAAGCAGCTGGTGCCCGCCCTGGCACCCGAGAACCGGCGCGACGCGGCCGGCAATCCGCGTGGCGCGGAGAGCCAGTGGAACTTCCTCACGCGCTTCCTGCTGGCCGATCTGGATGCGCTGCCGCCCGCCGCCCGCACCGACCTGCTGCGCCGGGCCGGGGCGGCGGCCGAGGCGGAATTCGCCCGGCTTGGCACCTGGGGCGAGGTCCACCGGCTGCGCGCGGCGCATTGGCTGGTGAACCTGCCGCTGCTGGGGCGCGCTTTCGTCTATGGTGATTTCCCGGTGGGGGGATCGCGCGAGACGCCGATGAAGACAAGCCACGGGCTGCTGACCGATGGGGTGCCGCGCCCCGCCAATTTCGGCGCCATGGCGCGGCATGTCAGCGACATGTCGGACCCCGACGCCAACTGGTTCACCCTGTGGGGCGGCAATGATGGCTGGCTCGGCTCGTCCGCCTTCAACGACCAGATCCCGCTCTGGCGCGAGGGGCGCAGCATCCGCCTGCCGCTGACGCCCGAGGCCGTGGCGCGGGATTTTCCGCGGCTGACGCGCCTGCTGCCCCGCTGATGCCAGCCCGCACATGATCGACGGCACGCCGCTGCTGCGGGCCTTTGCCCGGCGACGCATCGCCGCCTTGCAGGCGATGGACCCGGTGGCCACGCAGGAATCGCTGCTGCGCGGGCTGCTGCGCCGCGCCGCCGCCACCGGCTTCGGCCGGGCGCATGGCTTCGAGGCCATGCGCGACGTGGCCGGCTTCCAGGCGCGCGTGCCGCTGCGGCGCTACGAGGATTTCTGGCGGGACTGGTGGTCGCCGGCGCATCCGGTGCTGCGGGATGTGTCCTGGCCGGGCCTGGTTCCCTATTTCGCGCTGTCTTCCGGCACCACCTCGGGCAGCACCAAGTTCATCCCGGTCACCGCGCCGATGATGCGCGCCAATCGCGCCGCCGCGCTGGATACGCTGGCCTGGCACCTCCACCATCACCCCGCCGCCCGGCCCTTTGCCGGCAAATCCTTCATGCTGGGCGGCTCCACGGCGCTGCGGTCGCTGGCGCCCGGCGTGCTGGCCGGCGACCTGTCCGGCATCGCGGCGCATGAGGTGCCGCGCCTGCTCCGCCCCTGGTCCTGGCCGCCCGAGCCCATCGCCCTGCTGCCGGATTGGGAGACGAAGCTGGCGCGCCTGGTGGCCGAGACCCCGCGCGATCAGGTCCGGGTTCTGACCGGCACGCCTTCGTGGGTGTTGCTGCTGCTGGACCGGATGGGCGGCGTGCCGCTGCCGAAGCTGGATTTGCTGATCCATGGCGGCGTCGCCTGGTCGCCCTACGCGCCGCGCCTGGCCCCGCATCTGCCGCCGGGCTGCGCCACGCGCGAGGTCTATCCGGCCAGCGAGGGGTTCGTCGCCATCGCCGATCGGGGCGACCAGGAAGGGCTCAGGCTCAACCTCGACCTTGGCTGCTTCTTCGAATTCGTCCCCGTGGCGGAGCTGGACCGGCCCAACCCAACGCGCCACTGGGCAGCGACGATCGAGACGGGCATCGACTATGCCGTTGTCATCTCCTCCTGCGCCGGGCTGTTCGGGTATGTTCTGGGCGACGTGGTGCGCTTCATCGGCCGTGCGCCGCCGCGCCTGCTGATCACCGGGCGCACCGCCTGGACCCTGTCGCTGTTCGGCGAGCATCTGGATGGCGCCGAGATCGCCACCGCGCTGGCGGCGTCGGGCATCGTCGCCGAGGAATGGCTGGCGGGCGGCGAATTCGTGGGCGTGCGCGGGCGCCACCGCATCCTGGTGGAAGGCACCGCGCCGCCCGACGCGGCGCAGCGCCTCGACGCCGCGCTGAATGCCGCCAATGAGGATGTGGCGGCGCATCGGGTGGGCGGGCAGATGCTGGCTCCCGAACTCGTGATGCTGCCGGCGGGTGCCTTTCATGCGTGGATGCGCGCGCAGGGCAAGCTCGGCGGGCAACACAAGGTCCCGCGCGTGATCGCCGATCCCGCCCGTTTTGCAACGGCTGTCGCCGGGCTGACCGGCGGGACTTCTCACGGAGGAACAACGCCATGATGAACAATTTCACCCTGCCACGACGCGGATTGCTGGGCGCGGGCTTCGGGCTTGGCTGGGCGCTGGCCGGCCTGCCGCGCGCCGAGGCCGCCGCCCCCTTCCGTGGCGGCCAGGTGGCCGGCTGGTACCGGTTTCGCGTCGGCGCCTTCGAATGCACCATGGTGTCCGACGGCGCCCTGACCCTGGCCCCGGCGCACCCGACCTTCGGCGGCAGCGTCGCGACGGCCGCCGAGGTCTCGGCCATGCTGGAGGGCGCCTTCCTGCCGACCGGCAGCATCAAGGCCGAGCTGAATTGCCTGGTGGTGAATACCGGCCGGCAGCTGATCCTGATCGATGCCGGCGTCGGTGCGCAGCCGGTGTTCGGTCCGGGCAGCGGGCGGCTCCGCGCCGCGCTGGCGGCCGCCGGGATCGACGCGGCCAGCGTCGACATGGTCGCCTTCACCCACGCCCATGCCGACCATCTGTTCGGCATCGCCGACGCCGAGGGCCGCGACGTCTTCCCCAACGCCCGCTACGTGATGACGGCCGCCGACCTGGATTTCTGGACCGCCGAGGCGAACCTGAACCTGCCCGCGCCCGTGAACCAGCTGGTGGCCGGCGCGCGCGCCGTGATCGGGCCGCGCCGCGGGCGCTTCAGCGCGATCGCCGGCAATGCGGAGGTGGCGCCCGGCATCCGCGCCGTCGCCAGCCACGGCCATACGGTGGGGCATGTGTGCTTCCACCTGGAAAGCGACGGCCAGCGGCTGCTGGTGATGGGCGATGTCGCCAACCATCCGGTGCTGGCGCTGCGCCGGCCGGACTGGCCCTTCGCCTTCGATGGCGATCCGGCGGCCGCCACCGCCAGCCGCCGACGCATCCTCGGGATGGCCGCCGCCGACCGGGTGCCGGTCGTCGGCTACCACTTCCCCTGGCCCGGCATCGGCCATGTGGAGGCGGCCGGCCAGGGCTTCACCTATACGCCGAGCCCCTGGGACTGGGGCGGCTGATCGAGGGCGCCGGCGCGGGAATGACCGATCGACGCCCGGCCAGGGCCAGGTGCGCTGGGCCGATACCTTCGCCGCGCTGAAGCGCGCCGGCTATGAAGGACCGCTGATCGTCGAAGCCTTCGGCCTGGCGCTGCCGGCGCTGTCCGCCGCCACCCGCATCTGGCGGCGCATGTTCGACGATGAGCTGGTGCTGGCGGCCGAGGCACTGGCCTTCATGCGTCGTCGCTGGGAAGCTGCGCCGAAGGCCTGAACGCGGCCAGGCGGGGCAAGGGGGCAAGCCATGCGGACAATCAAGGGACCAGGGGTCTTCCTGGCGCAATTCGCCGGCGATGCGCCGCCCTTCAACAGCCTCGCCGCCATTGCCGCATGGGCGGCGGGCCTGGGCTTCAAGGGCGTGCAGATCCCCAGCTGGGATGCGCGCCTGATCGACCTGGCGAAGGCCGCCGAGAGCCCCGCCTATTGCGACGATCTGCGCGCCACGCTGGATCGCCACGGGCTGGTGGTGACCGAACTGTCGACCCATCTGCAAGGCCAGCTGGTTGCGGTGCATCCGGCCTATGACCTGGCCTTTGACGGCTTCGCCGCGCCGGCCGTGCAGGGGGATGCGGCGGCGCGCCAGGCCTGGGCCGCGGGCCAGCTGCACCTGGCCGCCAAAGCATCGCGCAACCTTGGGCTGGCCGCGCACGCCACCTTCAGCGGCGCGCTGGCCTGGCCCTTCATCTATCCCTGGCCGCAGCGTCCGGCGGGGCTGGTGGCAGAAGCCTTCGCGGAACTCGGCCGTCGCTGGCGCCCGATCCTGGACGCCTTCGACGAAGCCGGCGTCGATCTCTGCTACGAGATCCATCCGGGCGAGGATCTGCACGATGGCGCGACCTGGGAGATGTTCCTGGATGCGGTCGGCCAGCATCCGCGCGCGAACATCCTCTACGATCCCTCGCACTTCCTGCTGCAATGCCTGGACTATCTGCACTTCATCGACCTGTATCGGGACCGCATCCGCATGTTCCATGTGAAGGATGCGGAATTCCGCCCCGATGGGCGCGTTGGCGTCTATGGCGGCTTCCAGCCCTGGGCCAAGCGGGCGGGGCGTTTCCGCTCGCTGGGCGATGGGCAGGTCGATTTCTCCGCCATCTTCGCGAAGCTGACGCAATACGGCTTCGCCGGCTGGGCGGTGATGGAATGGGAATGCTGCCTGAAGCATCCCGAGGATGGCGCGCGCGAGGGGGCCGACTTCATCCGCCGGCACATCATCCGCGTGACGGAGAAGGCCTTCGATGACTTTGCCGGTGCCGGCAGCGATGCGGCGATGAACCGGCGCATGCTGGGTCTCGGCTGATGCGGCACCGCATTCGGCTGGGCATGGTCGGGGGCGGCCAGGGCGCCTTCATCGGGGGCGTGCATCGGATCGCGGCGCGGCTGGACGACCAGTATGAGCTTGTCGCCGGCGCCTTCTCCGCCGACCCGGAGCGGGCGCGGGCCAGCGCCGCGGCGCTGCATGTGGCCCCAGCGCGCGCCTATGCGACCTGGCAGCAGATGGCGGATGCCGAGGCGGCACGCCCGGATGGGATCGAGGCGGTGGCGATCGTGACACCCAACCATCTGCACGCGGCGCCTGCCATGGCGTTCCTGGCGCGCGGCATCCATGTGATCTGCGACAAGCCGCTCTGCGACACGCTCGCAGCCGCGGAAACGCTGGCCGCCGCGGCGGCGCGCAGCAGCGCCCTGTTCGCCCTGACGCACAATTACACCGGCTACCCGCTGGTCCGGCAGGCACGCGCGATGATCGCCGAGGGCGCCATCGGCCGGCTGCGCGTGGTGCAGGTGGAATATGCGCAGGATTGGCTGACGACGGCGCTGGAGGAGACCGGCCAGAAGCAGGCCGAATGGCGCACCGACCCCGCGCGCAGCGGCCCGGCCGGCAGCCTCGGCGATATCGGCACCCACGCCTTCAACCTGGCCGAATTCGTCACCGGCCTGACGGTGGAGAGCCTGGCCGCCGAGGTCACGGCCTTCGTGCCCGGGCGGCGGCTGGACGATAATGCCCAGATGCTGCTGCGCTTCGCCGGCGGCGCGCGCGGCATGCTGTGGTGCTCGCAGGTGGCGCCGGGCCATGAGAATGGGCTGAAGCTGCGCGTCTATGGCAGCACCGGCGGGCTGGAATGGGCGCAGGAGCAGCCGAACCTGCTGCTGCACACGCCGCATGGCGAGGCGCCGCGCCTGATCCGTCGCGGCGGCGCGGGCACCCTGCCCGCCGCCGCCCACGCCACGCGCGTGCCGGCGGGCCATCCGGAAGGCTATCTGGAGGCGTTTGCGCAGATCTACCGGGACGTGGCTGAGCAGATTGCCGCGCGGGCGGAAGGGCGCGCCCCGGACCCGGCCAGCCTTCTGGTGCCGGGGATCGCCGCCGGCCTGCGCGGCATGCGCTTCATCGCCGCTGCCCTTGCCTCGAGCCAGGCGAATGCGAGCTGGACGCCGCTTTCGCCGCCCTGAGGGCATCCGGCGCACGCAAGCTGTCGCGATCGTTCAAGCCGCGGCGATCCAGCCCGGCAGATGCCCGCGCCGGCCCTGAGAGGGGGGCGGGCACCAGTCACCTGCCCTGGAAAGGACTGAAAAACTTGGTGTTCCCGGCGGGATTCGAACCCACGGCCCCCAGATTAGGAATCTGGTGCTCTATCCGGCTGAGCTACGGGAACCCGCATTGGAAATAGCACAGAAAAAGCCGCCGCGTCACGCCGGACGGCGGGCCCGGAAGGCGGCCGAGAGCGTGCCCTCATCCAGCACATCCAGCGCCCCGCCCATGGGCACGCCCTGCGCCAGGCGCGTGACGGAAACGCCGGTGCCCGCCAGCCGGTCAGTCACGACATGGGCGGTTGCCGCGCCATCCACGGTGGCGGGCAGGGCCAGGATCACCTCCGTGATGCCGCCGGCCGCGATCCGCGTCAGCAGCGGCCGGATCGACAGTTCCTCGGGCCCGATGCCCGACAGCGGCGACAGCACGCCGCCCAGCACGTGATAGAGCCCGCCATGCGCATGGGCGCGCTCCAGCGCCCACAGGTCGGCCACACCCTCCACCACGCAGATCAGGCTGCGCTCGCGCGCCGGGTCCACGCAGATGCCGCACGGATCCTGCGCATCCAGATTGCCGCAGATGCTGCAGGGGCGCACGGCGGCGGCGGCGGCGGTCAGTGCCTCGGCCAGGGGCAGCATGACCTGCTCGGGCTTCTGCAACATGCGCAGCACGGCGCGCCGGGCGCTGCGCCGGCCGAGGCCGGGCAGTTTTGCAAGCAGGCTGGCCAGATGCTCGATCGGATCCTGGGGCACCGAAGCCGTGCGCCCGATCAGAAGGGCAGCTTCAGGCCCCCGAGCCCGCCCGGGATGTTCAGCCCGGCCGTCGCCTTCTGCATTTCCTCGGCCATCATCGTCTCGACCTTCGCCTTGGCGTCGGCATGGGCGGCGATGATCAGATCCTCCAGCACCTCGCGCTCATCCGCCGCCATCAGCGTGGGGTCGATCGCGATGCGGCGCAGCTCGCCCTTGCCGGTCAGCGTCAGGCGCACCATGCCGGCGCCGGCCTGGCCCTGCACTTCGGTGGCCTCCAGCTTGGCCTGCATTTCCTGCATGCGCGCCTGCATCTGCTGCGCCTGCTTCATCATGTTGCCGAGGTTCTTCACGCGGTCAGTCCTCCGGGGGGGATTCGTCGTCGTAGGCGGGCAGCGCGTCCGGTGGCGCGAAGTCGCGCCCGGGGTCAAGGCCTGCGAAGTCGCGCCTGGCGTCAAGGCTGGCCGGATCATGCAGCGCGCCGGGGGCGGGCGCGGCGTCGGGCGGCGGCAGGCCGTAATCATCCAGCGCGGCGTCCCGCACCGCCTCGATCTCGGCGCCCGGGAAGGTGGCCAGCACCGCCTGCACCAGCGGATGGGTGCGCGCCAGCGCGCGACGATCCTGATCGGCGGCGCGGCCCTGCTCGGCCAGGGTCGGCTCGCCGCCGGCATTCACCAGCGAGATCGTCCAGCGGCGGCCGGTCGCCTCGATCAGCAGGGCGGCCAGCTGCTGCGCCAGGTCGCGCGGCGCGTCCGGGCGCGGGCGCAGTTCGATGCGGCCGGACGTGACGGAGACGGCATGGACGCTATGCACCAGGTGGGCGTGCAGCATCGGCCGCCGCCCATGCGCCAGCGCCACCACCTCGCGGAAGTTCGCCGGCTCGGCCAGGGCGGCGACGGGCGCGGCCATCGGCACCGCAGCGGCCACCGGCCCGCCGCCCCCCATGGCGCGCAGCCCCCCACCGGAGGGTGGCGGCGCGGGCGGCGCGGCGGTGGGAGCGCTGCCATCAGTCAGCCGGCGCACCAAGTCGCCCGGGGTCGGCAGGTCGGCGACATGCGCCAGGCGGATCAGCACCATCTCGGCCGCGGCGCGCCGGTCCACGCCGTCCTGCGCCACTTCCTGGATGCCCTTCAGCAGCATCTGCCAGGCGCGGGCCAGGACCGGGATCGACAGGTCGCGTGCCAGCGCCGCACCGCGCACCCGTTCGATCTCCGACAGCGCCGGATCCTCGGCCAGGGACGGCACGGCGCGAATGCGGGACAGAAGGTGAGTCAGGTCGAGCAGGTCGGACAGCAGCACGCCGGGATCGACGCCCTCGGCATGCGCGGCCGTCGCCAGCTGCAGCGCGGCCGCCACATCGCCCCGCATCAGCGCGGCGAACAGCTCGATCGCCAGGCTGCGATCGGCCAGGCCGAGCATCTGCCGCACCGAGTCCGCCCGCACCAGGCCGCCGCCGGCCAGCGCGATGGCCTGGTCCAGGATGGACAGCCCATCGCGCACGCTGCCATCGGCGGCGCGCGCCACCAGGGCCAGCGCATCGGCTTCCGCCGGCACCGCCTCGCGGTCGCAGATCCCGGCGAAGTGGCTGGTCAGCGTGGCGGCCGGCACGCGTTTCAGCCGGAAGGTCTGGCAGCGCGACAGGATGGTGGTCGGCACCTTCCGAAGCTCGGTGGTGGCCAGCATGAACTTCACGTCGGGCGGCGGTTCCTCCAGCGTCTTCAGCAGCGCGTTGAAGGCGGCGCCGGACAGCATGTGGACCTCGTCCAGGATGATCACCTTGAAGCGCCCCTGGGCAGGGCGGAAGCGCAGCCGCTCGCGCAGTTCGCGCACATCGTCGACGCCATTGTTGGATGCGGCGTCCAGTTCCTGCACGTCGGGGTGGCGGTCGGCCAGGATGGCGCGGCATTCGGCGCAGACGCCGCACGGGTCGGGCGTGGGCCCGCCCTTGCCGTCGACGCCGATGCAGTTCAGCGCGCGGGCGATGATGCGCGCCGTCGTGGTCTTGCCCACGCCGCGCACGCCCGTCAGCATGAAGGCGTGGTGGACGCGCCCCTGGTCGAAGGCGTTGCGCAGGGTGCGCACCAACGCTTCCTGCCCGACCAGCGCATCGAAGGTCTGCGGGCGATATTTGCGGGCCAGCACGCGATAGGGGGCGGTCGCAGGCGGCGAGACCGGCGCGGCTGAAGCGAGGACGGGCGATGGCGCGGTGGGCGCGCCGAACAGCCCCGGGCCATCGCTCGGCGGTTCGGGCAGCTCGTCCTGGATGTCGCTGCCCATGCCCATGCGCCGCCGCGAAGAAGAAGGTGGAAGACCGGCGGCGACCCGCACGAGAACCCGTTACGGCTGCTTCCTTCCGGACCTGACCGGGTTGGCGAGGAGCACGTCCGTCGCCGGCCTTCCGCCCCCTATATCGGGCCTTCGCGGCGCGGCGGCAATGGGCTGGGATGGGGCCACGGTTGGGCACCGCGGTTGCGGGCTGGGGGGGGCCGTGGCAGGTTCAGCCCCCATGCTCACCCTGCCCGCAGCCCGTCCGAACGCCTATACCGGCAGCCCGCTGGACCGCGCTTCGGCGCGGCGCGACGATGCCGACTGGGTGGCGGCCGCGCTGGCCGATGCCGAAACCCTGTTCGTACCCGTCTGGTGCAGCCGCAGCCTGATGCGCGGCGTCGAGTCCGGCCAGCCGGAGGCGATCCTGCTGACCGGCGCCGCGGCCCAGGCGCTCCGCCTGGCGGATGGCCAGGCCGATACGCCCTGGGCGTTGCTCGGCCTGTGGGACGGGCGTCCGGTGTTCACCGTGGATTGCTCGGCCGCCGAGGATCCGCTGCCGCTGCTGCCCGAAGGCATTGGCAGCTTCACCGACCTGCGCGCCGTGGCGGGGCTGTTGCCGTCCGGCGAAGCCAGCGTACTGGCCCATGCGCGCGGGCTGATGCACTGGCGCGCGCGGCATCGCTTCTGCGGCGTCTGCGGCAGCGCCTGCAACCCGCGCAGCGCCGGGAATGCGATGGTGTGCACCGGCTGCGGCACGCAGCATTTCCCACGCACCGACCCGGCGGTGATCATGCTGGTCGTGCGCGGTGACCGGTGCCTGCTCGGCCATTCGCACCGCTTCCCGAACAGCCGCATGTATTCCACGCTGGCCGGCTTCGTGGAGCCCGGCGAAAGCCTGGAGGAAGCGGTCCGCCGCGAGGTGGCCGAGGAAGCCGGTATCGCCGTCGGGCAGGTTTGGTATCATTCCTCGCAGCCATGGCCCTTCCCCTCCTCGATCATGCTGGGCTTCCATGCCGAGGGCCTGAGCGAGCAGATCACGATCGACCCCGAGGAATTGCAGGATGCGCGCTGGTTCACCCGCGCGCAGCTGCGCGACCCTGCGGCGCACGATTTCACGCTGCCACGCCTGGATTCGATCGCCCGGCGCCTGATCGAGGATTGGATGGAGGGCACGCCATGAGCCAGCGCCTGCGGCAGATCGGCCTGCTGGCCGGGCTCGGCCTGATCCTGGCCGGCTGCGCCGACCGCGCGCCGCCCGGCCCGCCGGAATCGCCCGAATTGGCGGCCTGCCGCGAGGAAGCCCGCACCGCCGCCAGCGGCCCGGACCTGTCGCGGCAATCCTTCCCCGGCCAGGTCGCGAATGAGGAGCGGCTGCGCCGCATCCGCGCCGAGGCCGAATCGACCGCCTACACGGACTGCCTGCGTCGCCGCGGCCTGGCCCGCGGCGGCGGCGTGGAGCCGGTCCGCCGTCCAGGCATTTGGTGAGGCGCCGCCCATGTCCATGACCACCGCTTCCCGTGGGCTGATCGGCTTCGTCGATGCGCTGCGGTTGGACGGCAGCGTCGTGGGCTGGGCCCAGGATCCGCGCGATCCCACCTCCACGCCGGTGGTTCGGCTGATGCGGGGCACCAGCGTGCTGACCGAGGTGGTCGCCAACCAACAGCGCGATGATGGCAAGCCCGGCTTCCACATCGAGCCCCCCGCGCCGCTGCGGCCCGAGGACTTCCTCGAGGGGCGCATTCGGGTGCGGGCCGTCGCCCCGGGCCGCCAGGCTGCCACGACCCTCGCCATGACACCGCGCATGCGCGAGACGCTGGAGGAGCGCGCCGGCTGGGTGCCCACCGTCGCCCCGCGCGCGACCCCGGCGCCCGCCCCCGCGACGCCGCATGTGGCGGCCCCAACGCCACCGACGCCGGGCCCGGCACCCGAAGCTGAACCCGCGCCCATGGCTGAGCCCCCGCCGCCCACGCCCGCGCCTGTGCCCGATGCGCCGCCGGCCCAGGCCCCGCCCGCCCCGGCGCCAGCCCTCCGGCCAGCGCCGGCCAGGGAGGCCGCACCGCAGCCCCTCCCGCCGCCAATCCAGCCGCCCCCGCTGGCCGCCGACCCGGCCTTCGTGATCGCCCCGACGCCAGCGCCAGGCCCAGCGCCGGCGGCCCTGGCGCCGGCCGTCGGGGACCCGGTTCTCGCGCAGCTCGCTGAGATCGCTGTGGCGCTGAACGCCGCCGGCGTGGGGCTGCTGCACATGCCGGTCCCCCCGCGCGCGTCGGTTTTCGGCCTGCAAGCCGGCCCGACCGAGCGCGAGAAGGCGGCCATGGAGCTGCCGAGCCTCGCCGCCGACTGGATCCCGCTGCGCGCCGCGCTGGCGCGCCAGGCGCAGCCGATGGCGCTGTGGCGGCATGATGGTGAACGGCAGACGGTGGAGGGCACGCTGGTGGCGCTGCGCCTGCTGCTCGCCGTGCTGCGGCTGCGCGGCAGCCTGCCCGACGGGGCGCTGCTGCGGGCCGAGGCGCTGGTGGAACGGGCGGACCCCGCCGCGCTGCCGCGCCGGGAAGTCACCGACGATCCGCCGGCGGCCGACGCGGCCGGGCTCGGGCTTGCTTTCCTCGGCATCGTCCCGCGGGAGACCGAGCCGGACCTGACCGAGGCGCTGTTCGCCGACCTGCCGCACCCTGTGCCGGTCGGCCAGACCAAGGCCGGCCTGGAGGGCCGGCGCAGCCCGGGCGCGCCGCTGGTGCTGCGGCTGGCCGTGCTCACCACGCCCGGGCTTGGCGGCAGCGCCAGCGCGGCGCGACTCGGCTGGTGGCTGCGCTGGCTGGTGCGCGACCTGGTGATCGCCGAAACCCTGGCCGACACCTCGCCGGCCGCGCTGCTGGCCGCGCCGCCCGACCTGGTGCTGACGCTGCTGCCCGGGTGATACCCGCCGGCCAGCGCGCATGCTATCGCGCGCCGGCATGACCGCCCCCCCTTCCCTCGCCACCGCGCACCGTATCGTGGTGAAGATCGGCTCCGCCCTGGTGGTGGAGGAGAGCAGCGCCAGCCCGCGCAAGGCATGGCTCGATGGCGTGGCCGCCGATGTGGCGGCGCTGCGCGCGCGCGGCGCGGAGGTGATCCTGGTCTCGTCGGGCGCCATCGCGCTGGCCCGCCGGGCACTCGGCCTGACGCGGCGCCGGCTGCGGCTTGAGGAGAAGCAGGCGGCGGCGGCGGTCGGGCAGATTCGCCTGGCCGGCGCCTGGGCCGAGGCGCTGGGCGCGCACGGGCTGAACGCCGCGCAATTGCTGCTGACGCTGGAGGATAGCGAGGATCGGCGCCGCTACCTCAATGCCCGCGCCACGCTGCACCAGCTGCTGGCGCTGGATGTGGTGCCCGTGATCAATGAGAATGACACGGTCGCCACCGCTGAAATCCGCTTCGGCGACAATGATCGTCTGGCCGCGCGGGTGGCCGAGATGGTGCAGGCCGATGCGCTGGTGCTGCTGTCCGACATTGACGGCCTCTACACCGCCGATCCGCGTCGCGACCCGGACGCCACGCATATCCCGATCGTGCCGCGCCTGACCGACGACATCATGGCGATGGGGGGCGAACCGCCACCCGGCTATTCCTCCGGCGGGATGCGGACCAAGCTGATCGCGGCGCGCATCGCGACGGGCGCGGGCTGCGCCATGGCGATCGCGCTCGGCAAGGCGGACCGGCCCCTATCGGCCCTGCTGGCAGGCGCGCCCTGCACCTGGTTCCTGCCGGACGAGGCCGGCCGCAGCGCCCGCAAGCGCTGGATCGCCGGCAGCCTGGCGCCGCTCGGCGTGCTGGTGGTGGATGCCGGCGCGGCACGCGCGCTCAGGCGCGGCTCCTCCCTGCTGCCGGCCGGCGTGGCGCGCGTCGAGGGCAAGTTCGACCGCGGCGATCCGGTCAGCATCCGCGACCTGGCGGGCACCGAACTGGCCCGCGGCCTGACCGCCTATGGCAGCGAGGATGCCGGGCGCATCGCGGGGCATCGCAGCGCCGAGCTGGAGGAGCTGTTGGGCTGGCGCGGCCGGGATGAGCTGGTGCACCGCGACGACCTGGTGCTGCTGGCCGGTCCAGCCGGGGATGCGGCCGCCAGCGCGCCCGCCGTCGCGACGGGCGCCACCTAGACTGTGATCAACAAAGGTTGATCACAGTCTAGCCTTTGCCGAGAGGCTGATTCACGCCTTTGGTGATTCCACCAAAGGCGATCAGGCTCTAGACCTGCCCAGTCAGACTTGGCCGGCCGCCGCCCCCGCCGCGAATCCGGCAAGCCGGGCGGTGACGATGTCCGCCAGCCGGCTGATCGCCACACCGCGCGCCGATCCGCGCCGCCACGCCAGCCGGACCATCCGCCCGCCGGTGCCGGTCAAGGGCCGCAGCGCCAGCCCGAGTTCGCGCGCCGTGCCGGCGGCCAGCGCCGGCACCAGGGTGGTGCCATAGCCGGCGGCGACCATGTTCATCAGGGTGGGCAGCGATGCGGCGCGCAGCGCGCCGGAGCGCGCATCCGCCTGCCCGCAGGCCGCCAGCGCCTGGTCGCGCAGGCAATGGCCATCCGCCAGCACCAGGATATCCGGCGCCAGATCGGCCTCGCTGACCGCGCTTTCGGCCGCCAGCCGATGGTCGGGCGGCAGCGCGGCCAGGAAGGGCTCGCTGAACAGCGGCCGGCTCATGAAGGCGGCGCTGTCCGTGTCGGTGGCCAGGATCGCGGCATCCAGCTCATGGCGCGCCAGCCGGTCGAGCAGTGCCTGGGTCACATCCTCCCATGGCTCCAGCGACAGCCCCGGCAGCGCCGCGCGCAGCGGGCCGAAGATCAGCGGCAGCAGGTAGGGGGCCAGGGTCGGGATCAGGCCAAGCCGCAGCCGGCCCCGCAGCGGATCCCGCTCGGCTTCGGCCAGCGCGGCCACCGCATCGGCGGCATCGAGGGCGGTGCGGGCATGCGGCAGCAGCGCCAGCGCCGTGGCCGTGGGCGTCACCTGCCGTGGCGACCGTTCGAACAGGGTGACGCCCAGCGTCTCCTCCAGCTTGCGCAACTGGATGGACAAGGTTGGTTGGCTGATGCCCAGCGCCGTCGCCGCCCGCCCGAAATGCCGGTGCTCAGCGACGGCCAGCAGGTAGCGCAGGTCGCGCAGGTTCATCTTGGCCCCCCAGGGCGCGCCCCTTGCGCTGCCCAGCCCGGGCCTCTACGTCCCCCGCTCGGCGCCATGCAAGGGCGCGCGATGAGCTGGGTCAGGGCATGAACTGGATCAGTGAGTGGGCGCTGCCCAAGGTGAAGGCTCTGTTCGGTGGCCCGCGGGAGCTGCCGGAGAATCTCTGGCACAAATGCCCGTCCTGCGAGCAGATGATTTTCCATCGCGACCTGGAGCGGAACCTGCACGTCTGCACCAGTTGCGGGCACCATATGCGCCTGTCGGCGCATGCGCGGCTGAAGGCCACGCTGGATGAAGGCTATACGCGGATCGAGCTGCCAAAGCCGCCGGCCGACCCGCTGCGCTTCCGCGACCAGCGGCGCTATGCGGAACGCCTGAAGGATGCGCAGACCAAGATGGGCATGGACGATGCCGTCCTGGTCGCCCAGGGCCGCATCGACGGACGCAAGGCCGTGGTCGCCGCCTTCGAATTCTCCTTCATGGGCGGCTCCATGGGCGCTGGCGTCGGTGAGGCGCTGGTCACCGCGGCGCGGCTGGCGGTGCTGCAGGATGCGCCGCTGATCGTCTTCACCGCCTCGGGCGGCGCGCGCATGCAGGAAGGCACGATCAGCCTGATGCAGATGCCGCGTACCGTCATCGCGACGCGCATGGTGAAGGAAGCGGGCCTGCCCTTCATCGTGGTGCTGTGCGACCCGACGACGGGCGGCGTCACCGCCAGCTTCGCCATGCTGGGCGACATCCAGATCGCCGAACCCGGCGCGCTGATCGGCTTCGCCGGGGCGCGCGTGATCGAGCAGACGGTACGCGAAAAGCTGCCCGAGGGCTTCCAGCGCGCCGAATATCTGCTGGAACACGGCATCCTGGACATGGTGGTGAAGCGCGCGGACATGCGGGCCACGCTGGCGCGCCTGATCGCCCTGCTGCGCGAGCCGCTGCCGCCCGAACAGGATCAGCCGGCCGAGCCTGTGCTGGCGCTGCCCGCGCCCGAGGCAGCGAAGCCGGCGTGACCGGCCAGCCCGTCGCCATGTCGCGGAGCGAGGCATTGATCGATCGGCTGCATGCGCTGCATCCGAAACTGATCGATCTCAGCCTTGGCCGCCTGGAAGATTGCCTGGCGCGGATCGGCAACCCGCACCTGGCCCTGCCGCCGGTGGTGCATGTGGCGGGAACCAACGGCAAGGGATCGACCTGCGCCTTCACCCGCGCCATCGCGGAAGCCGCCGGGCTTCGCGTGCATGTCTATTCCAGCCCGCACCTGGTGCGCTTCCACGAACGCATCCGCCTGGCCGGTCGGCTGGTGGATGAAGATGCGCTGGCCGATGCGCTGACCGAGGTGGAGGCGGCCAATGCCGGCCAGCCGATCACCGTCTTCGAGATCACCACGGCGGTTGCCTTCCTGCTGTTCGCCCGAATCCCCGCCGACCTTCTGGTGCTGGAAGTGGGCCTCGGCGGTCGCTTCGACGCGACCAACGTGGTGCCCCGCCCGGCAGCCTGCGCGATCGCCTCGATCTCCATGGACCATATGGATTTCCTGGGCGACACGATCGAACAGATCGCCTTCGAGAAGGCCGGCATCCTGAAGCCCGGCGTCCCGGCCGCCACCAGCGCCACCGGCCCCGCACAGGCGGTGATCGCCGCGCGCGCGGCGGAGCTTGGTGCGCGCCTGGCCGCCCTGAGCCGGGATTGGCAGGCCGCCTTCGACCCGGATGGCGGCCTGCGGTATGCCGATGCGGCGGGCGCCCTGGCCCTGCCCGCCCCTGGGCTGCCCGGCCTGCATCAGGCCGAGAATGCGGGCCTGGCCATCGCCGCCCTGCGCGGCTGGAACCCACCCTGGTTGACCGAGGCGGCCATCGCGGCGGGGGTGGCGGGCGCCACCTGGCCGGCGCGGATGCAGCGCCTGACCGGGCGACTGGCGGCAGAACTGCCGGCTGGCTGGGAGCTGTGGCTGGATGGCGGCCATAATGAGGGCGCCGGCCAGGTGCTGGCCACCCATCTGGCCGGGCGCTTCGCCGACCGGCCCACGCATCTGCTGATCGGCATCAAGGCCGGCAAGCAGGCCCCCAGCTTCATCGCCCCCCTGCTGCCGCTGGCCGCCAGCCTGACCGCGGTGCAGGAGCCCGGGCAGCATCTGGCGATGCCCGTCGAGGCCATTATCGCCGCATCCGGTGGCGTGGCGCGGTCCGGCGGCACCGTGCGGCAGGCGCTGGCGGCGCTGCCGAAGGATGGCCCGCCATCCCGCGTGCTGATCTGCGGCAGCCTCTACCTGGCGGGCGAGGTGCTCAAGCTGGATGGCAGCCTGCCGGGCTGACGCCGGTGGCGTATCATGCCAAGCGCACGAAGTTCTGACCTGCGGCCCGAAGGGCCGAGCGCCCGACTGGGCGCCGCGGCCCATGCCGCGAAGCCAAGGGCCGCGGATGCGGCCCGCGTCAAGCCGCAGGCGTGCCTTCGGCACGACGCGTTTGAGGGGCGCGAAGGTGAAACCTTCGTGCGCCGGGTATCAGCTCTCGCAGCGCAGCAGCATGGTGCTGCGATGGGCGATGTCGCCCACATCGGCGGCGCTGCGTTCCGCCCCCCGGCTTTCGGCGGTGCGCGGCGTCAGGCCGGCGCGGCGGAGGAAGGCCTGCGCCACCTCGCCCTTCACCGCGAAATTCACATTGTCCACATTCTGCACGCGCCGGCTGTCGAGCTTGGAGACAACGACGCCCACCACATGGCCGTGCAGGTCCAACAGCGGGCCGCCGGAATTGCCCGGCTGCACCTCGGCGCTGATCTGGTAATTGTTGGGATCGTTGCGCAGGCCCGCCAGCGCATTCACCGCGCCGCGCGTCAGCTTCGGATCGGCGCTGAGCAGCCCCGCCAGCGGGAAGCCATAGGCCACCACATCCTCGCCCCGGCGGATGGCAGGGGCGGCGCGGAACGCCAGGACCGGCCCGGGATTGCCCGGGATGGTCAGCAGTGCCAGGTCCAGCGCCGCATCCACCTGCGCCGGCGGCGTCGCGGCCAGCCAGCGCCCATCGGGCGTGCGGGCCAGGATGCGCGCACAGCCATCCACCACATGCTGGTTGGTCATCACCCGGTCGGGCGCCACGACGAAGCCGGTGCCGGAGGAGACGCGCCGCGCCTGCGGGTTCGGCCTAGCCTGAGTCACCTGCGGCGGCGGCACAATGGCGGTCACCAGCTCGATCCGCGGCTGGGTGCAGACATCCTGGTCGCGCTCCACCGCTTCGCGCCCATCGGCCAGGACCATGCGCAGGTCAAAGCGGCAGCCGGCATCGGCGTTCGGTCGCAGCAGGAAGGCCGCGTTGGGCGGCAGCGGCCCGCGATTGAGCAGGTTGCCGCCCCAGTCGGGCCGGCCGGTGCGCACCGCGTGCAGGCCCGTGGCCTCCACGCCCGTGCGGTTGACGATCCGCACCGGCTCCTGCGCCGCGGCGGACAGGCTGGTCAGGCCGAGGCCCAGGACAAGAAGAAGGATGGCGCGCATGGCCGACATGTCGGGCGCGCGGTGGCCGGCGTCAATCTTCCAAAAACGCTGGCGTGCCTGCGCTGGATCAAGCGTGCGCGGCGGCGGATTTGCGATGGTCCGGCGTGGCGCCGCTTGACCTTCCCATCATGGAAGGGCGCAAGAGGGTCGCATGGAACCGAAGCGAACAATGCCCGAAGCGCCGTTCACACCGGCCGACGCCACCGCAAGCCCGCCTTCCCTGGACCTGCCGGTCGCGGGGATGAGCTGCGCCGCCTGCGCCACCCGCCTGACGCGGGTGCTGGCGGCGCTGCCGGGCGTGACCATGGCCGAGGTCAGCTTCGCGACGGAACGGGCGCACATCGAGGGGGCCGCGCCCCTGGCCGAGATCGAGGCCGCGGTGCGCCGCGCCGGCTTCGCCCTGCCCGAGACGGTGATCGAGATCGGCATCTCGGGCATGAGTTGCGCCAGCTGCGCGGCCCGCGTGGAGTGGGCTCTGGCCGCCGTGCCCGGCGTGCGGGCAGTGACCGTCAACCCGGCGAGCGAGACGGCGCGCCTGACGCTCGCCCCCGGCACCGGGACCGAGGCGCTGGCGCCGGCCCTGACCCGCGCCGGCTATGGGCTGGCCGCGATGCCCGATGGCGCTGCCGCCGAGGCGGCGGCGGATGCGGCGCGCGTCAGGCGGGAACGGCGCGACCTGGCGCTGGCCGCGCTGCTGGCCGCACCCTTCCTGGTCGGCATGGTCGGGATGGTTTTGGGGCAGGATTGGATGCCCGGCGCGCTGCTGCAGCTGGCACTCGCCACCCCCATGGTGTTCGGCTTCGGCCTGCGCTTCCACCGGGCCGGCTGGCGCGCCGCGCGGGCGGGCAGCGGAAACATGGACCTGCTCGTCTCGCTCGGCACGCTCGCGGCCTTTGGCCTGTCGCTGGCGGTCATGCTGCGCGACGGCACCGACCATGCGCATGGCCTCTATTTCGAGGCGGCGGTGATCGTCCTGCTGTTCGTCATGCTGGGCAAGCATCTGGAAGCGCGGGCCAAGCGCGGCGCGGGGGCGGCCATCCGCGCGCTGATGGCGCTGCGGCCCGACCTCGCCTGCCGGATCGACGCGACCGGGCGCGAGGAAACCGTGCCGGTGGCGCTGATCCTGGTCGGCGACCGGCTGGTGCTCCGCCCCGGCGAGAGGGTTGCCGTGGATGGCGTGATCACCGAGGGCGAGGCCGCCATCGACGAAAGCGCGCTAACGGGTGAGAGCCGCCCGATCGACAAGGGCCCCGGCGATGGCGTCTCGGCCGGCACGCTGGTGCTGGATGGGCGGTTGGCGATGCGTGCCACCGCGGTCGGCCGCGCCACCATGCTGGCGCGCGTGGCCGCCATGGTCGCCGCCGCGCAATCCAGCCGCGCACCGGTGCAGCGGCTGGTCGATCGCGTCTCGGCGCGCTTCGTGCCGCTGGTGCTGGGCCTGGCCCTGGCGACCTTCCTCGGCTGGCTGGCCATGGGCGCGGATCTGGAGGGCGCGCTGCTGCCCGCCGTGTCGGTGCTGGTGGTGGCCTGCCCCTGCGCGCTCGGCCTCGCCACCCCGGCGGCCATCATGGCGGGCACGGGTGCGGCCGCGCGATCGGGCATCCTGCTGCGCGACGCCGAGACGATCGAGCGCGCCGGCACGATCACCCTGGTCGCCTTCGACAAGACCGGCACGCTGACCGAAGGGCGGCCGCGCCTG
>Ga0247843_1004021_pt1 | contig 22677 bp, 18 predicted proteins | sample LaCruzMarch2017__FD_192420 | JGI IMG/M metagenome (GOLD analysis project Ga0247843, IMG submission 192420) | Freshwater microbial communities from meromictic Lake La Cruz, Castile-La Mancha, Spain - LaCruzMarch2017_8m | ecosystem: Environmental > Aquatic > Freshwater > Lake | place: Spain...
CAGTCCAGCGCCAATACGACGCCTTTGTGGAGTCCAACCTGCGCAACAGCAACAGCGACCTGGAAAGCCAAAAGCCCCTGCTGTCTTACGTCAACCGCCTGATCGACGTGATGGGCGATGAAAGCATCGGCCTGACCACGGCGATGAACCTGTTTTTTGAATCGGCACGCGACCTGGCCACCGACCCGGCTTCTGTGGTCTCGCGCAGCATCTTTTTGCGCGATGCCGATGGCTTGGCAGCACGGTTTCGCCAGCTGGCAGGTCAGTTTGAACTGCTCGACAACGAAACCCGCCAATCGGTAGAAACCAATGTCGGCCAGGTCAATGCATTGACCGGTCAACTCGCCTTGATGAACAAGCAACTGGCGAAACACGGCGCCGTCGCCAATCAACCTTCTGAACTGCTGGACCAACGCGACCTGTTGCTGCGCGAACTCTCCAGCCTGGTGGCCATCAAGACAAAATTTGAACCCAACGGCGCGGTCATCGTCAGTGTGGGTGACACCCTGGACCAGGGTATTTTGGTCAACCAAATCAACTCGCGTGCGATCAACGCATTGGAGTCCAGTATCGATCCAGGAAAACTCGATTTTGTCATTGATGCTTATGGCATTCCTGAATCGATGCCGGGCATCAGCAGCGGCAAGATCGGTGGTGTGATGAGTTTTCGTGACCAAGTGCTCAAACCAGCAAGCGCCGCGCTGGATGACCTTGCCGCCACCATGACCCAACAAATCAACATGGTTCACCGCGACGGCGTCGACGCCGAAGGCCAACTGGGGGGTGATTTGTTTGGCTTTAGCGCAGGTCTGTCAGGCCAATCTGCTGGCATGAACTTGCTGATCAAAGATGCCAACCGTGTTGCCGCGGCGGGACAGTTCCGTGTCATCGACTCCCCACTGAACAGCGGCACCGCACAAGCCCGCATCGGTTACAAGGCCCCTTCTTTTGAAGGACCGACCTCTTTGCTGGGCGATCTGGCATTGGCCCAAATTCCGCAGACCGCGACGGTCAGCGTGAACATGAGCGTAGGCCAGCCTTTTGCCAGCCTGGGCCTGATTGGTGTAGGCATGCAAGACTTGTCGTTGACACTGAACAACCCGGGTCAGGGACAATCTTTCCAAGTCCTGACACGCGATGGTCGTCACTTGCTGGGAACCACGCTGACCAGCCAAGAGCAATCCTTGTTGGTCCAAGAAACCAACGGCATGGAAGCGAATGCCACCTACAGCGACAGCGGACTCAACGCCGCCTTTAGCGCAACCGACAGCCCCACCTACCTCGACATGGACATCTTCATGGGTGCCAAAGCTGAGGTGCGGCTGGAACAACAATTCAACCCAGACACAGGCGACCTGCTGGCCCCTAAAAAGCTGTCAGCGGTGCTGCAAGGCTCTGATTTTTCGGGTTTTGCAGGCCCCATTGCAGCCAACACCTTCACGCTCAATGGCCACGCCCTGCCTGCGCTCAGCATGACGGGCACGCTCGGACTCAGCGACATCGTCTCTTGGCTCAATGCCGAAAGCAGCGACACCGGCGTGACCGCCAGCGCGGTGGCAGGCCAATTGGTCCTGAGCCGCCCAAGCACCAACACCACCGATGACATTCGCCTGGGCATGGGCAGTGCAGGCACGCCCCAAAGTCTGAAAAATCTTGGCTTTGATACCCGCATCTCGATCACGGGTGCCGCAGCCGATGACCTGCTGGTGTTTGTCACTGACCGCAGCGGCGCGGCCAGCACAGCGCTTGTGACCGCTCAATTTGCGGGCATCGAAGGTGACATGAAGCAGGCCCTTCGCGAGGGGCCTACCACCGTGCAATTCATCACTGGCACCACCTACCAAATTGTGGACAACACCACACAAACGGTGCTGGCTGAGCGCGAATTGCAGATAGACCCCAACTCAGCGACCCAGAGCGTGAGCTACCGCGGCCTGAGACTTGAATTTTCGACTGCGCCCAAAGCTGGCGATCAATTCATCATCGACGGCAACCGAGACGGCATTGGCAACAACGAAACCATGCTGCAACTGGTGTCACTCGAAGACCAACGCCTGATGCCTGGTGGACTGACCATCACCGAGGCCTATATTGAACGCGTGAACCAGGTGGGCAATGTGGCCCGTCAGGCCGCCATTTCAGCGCAAGCTTTAGAGGTGGTGTACCAGCAGGCTCAAGAAGCCCGAGACAGCATTTCGGGCGTGAGCTTGGACGAAGAAGCCTCGGCGCTGGTGCGTTTTCAACAGGCCTACCAAGCCAATGCCAAGGTCATGCAAACCGCCATGTCCTTGTTTGAGAGCATTCTGCAAATACGCTGAGAGCCAAGTCCATGAAAATCTCCACCTCATTCATGTTTGACCGCGCCACCACGCGCATGAGCAATATCCAGAACAAACTGGCCACCACTCAAGCCCAACTTGCCGTGGGAAAACAAATTTTGTCACCCAGTGCAGCCCCTGATCAAGCGGCCGCCATTCAACGCCTTAAAGGTGAGATACAGCGACAAGACAGCCATATTCGAACGCTGGATGTTGCCATGCGACGCTACACCGCAGAAGAAACCGCCCTTTCTTCGTCTAATGACCTTTTGATACGCATGAAAGAGCTCGGCATTCAGGCCGCCAATGACACCTTGGGCCCTGACGACCGCAAAGCCATTGGTGTCGAAATGAAAGCGCTGCGCGACCAACTCCTGAGTCTTGGCAACACCCGCGACGACAGCGGAAACTATTTGTTTTCGGGCACCAGGGTCAATACCCCAGCGTTTGCTGAAAATAGCAGCGGGGATGTGGTCTATCAAGGTGACCAGACCCAGACCCGCATTCCAGCAGGCGTTGAGCGTACCGTTCAATTCACACGTTCTGGCACCGATGTTTTCAGCCGTGTACTGCGAAGCGATGGCCAAAGTGTGGAGTTTTTCAACGCCTTGGATCAGATGATCGAAGGCATGAACAACAACGACACAAACCCTATTGAGCAGGGCATTGCCGACCTCAATCAGATGCACAACAATTTAACCTTGTCTCAATCACAAAACGGATCTGAACAAATCGTGGTGCAGTCGCAGCGCGATGTTTTGGACGAAACGGTGTTGCGCCTCAGATCAACCTTGTCAGAAATTGAAGACTTGGATTACACAGAAGCCGTGACGCGCATGAACAAGGAAATGATGGGATTGGAAGCAGCGATGGGCAGCTTTGCAAAGATTTCAGGATTAACCCTTTTTGATTACATCAGAAGCTGATAGACCGTCGATTACAGTTTTTATCTCTCGCACCGAATCCTGAACTGAATCACCTCGTTAGAGAACCCGAACCATGGCCACCAGCAACATCATCAACACACTCGGCGCCGGCTCTGGTATTGATACCAAAACCTTGGCCAAAGATTTGATGGAAGCCACGCGTGAACCGCGAAAAGCCATTATTGAAGGGAAAATCAGCAAGTCAGAGGCGCGTATTTCAGGCTACTCGGTCATCAAATATTCACTGGGCGAACTCAAAACCGCATTTGAAGGTCTCAATGATTTGAGTGACTTTGCCTCTTTACAAACAGCCAACACACAAACTTCAGCTTTGAGCACCGTGGCCAGTCCCACAGCCGCAGCCGGAAGCTATCAAGTGGCCGTGACTCAAGTCGCGCAGGCCCAGCGCACCGCCAGCAATGGCCTTGCAACCAGCAGCACCGCGCTCAACTCTGGCAGCAGTTTCTTTCTGGCCTTGTCCATCAACGGCGCTACCAGCACATCCATCGAGGTCGAAGAAGACACACCAGCAGGCGTGGTTTCTGCCATCAATGCAGCCGAAGTCGGTGTGACCGCCCAGCTCATTCAAACCAGTGGTTCAACGCCGTGGCGAATCGTGATCACAGGGGGTGAAGGTACAAGCAATGCCTTCACGCTGGCGACCGTTGACGCCGATGGAACCGCATTAGATTTAAACCTTGGTTTAAGTGCCACCGACAACCAATTGCAAGAGGCTAAAAACGCCCTATTGACCGTCAACGGCCTGTCCATTGAGCGCAGCAGCAACAGCGTGAGTGACGTGGTCAGTGGTGTCACTTTTAATATAGCGACCGTGACCACAGGCAATGCCCGCATCGATCTGACGCGTGACACCACGGGCATCACCTCGAAAGTTGAAAACCTGGTCACCGCCTACAAAAACTTTGAAGAAAACCTGCTGATCTTGAGCGATCGTGACAGTGAAGTTGAGGAATTTGGGGGAGCCCTTGCGGGTGACACCTTGGTTCAAAACATTCGCACCCAAGTTCGCACCATGCTCACTGCGGCATCCAGCACACCTGGCACAGAAGCCGCAGCACCACGGGACGTGGGCTTGAGCTTTGACCGCTACGGGGCTTTGCAACTGGACAAAGACAAACTGTTGTCGAAATTGGAAACCAATTTTGACGATGTGGCCAAGATGTTCAGTGCCAACACCAACAACAAGAGCGTTTTCAGCACAGTGCCTGGCGGTGTCGCTGGCGATGCCGTCAGCAAGCTCGACAAGATGATGCGAAGCACGGGGTCCATTGCACTGCAAACCAACAATGCCACCAAACAGGTCGACCGTTTCAAGGCGGACTTGGTGCGTTTAGAGGACCAGATGAAAAAATTGCTGGACCGCTACACCCGTCAGTTCGGTGCCATGGAATCGATTGTGGGCAGCAGCATCAGCATGAGAGAAAGCCTCAAAGGAACTTTTGAAGGCCTTGCTAATTTCTATAAGAATTAAGACCGTATCCAATATTTTCAACAAAAGCGGCTAAAGTTTGCCGCTTTTGCGTCGACTCATCTGAACGACAGGCTCATTTCGGGCCATACCGTGAAGGAGTCCATCATGAATATCGGTGACATAAGCGCTCAGGCGAACAAAGCTGGCAGTGCGCCCAGCAAAGCTGTTGCACCCACGGTAAGCAACACGACAGAACCCAATTTGGAGCCGGTGAAAGCGGTGGCCATTTCCAAGGTCGAACTGAAGGCGCCTGAAAAAGTGGACTTGGGCTACAACGCTGAAGACTTGCGCAAAAGCATCAAACAAGCCGTTGAAAACCTGAACCAACAGCTCAAGGACAACGGCCGTGATTTGAGTTTCCAAATGGACGAAACAATCAACCGTCCCATCATCACCGTCCGCAACCTCCAGACCGGTGAAGTCGTTCGGCAAATTCCGAACGAAGAGGTGGTTCGCATGGCGCACAGCATTGAAGAAGGCAAGGGATTGCTCTTCAATGAATATCTGTAAACAGCTCTCAATTTCTCACAATTTTTGCTGATTTAACTCAAGTTGTTGACCCACTATCCGATTCATTGAACAACAGCATGTCACAACATGTTGTCCAACGTTAAGGCAGGCGCACCCTCGGGATAACCTGCCGTCCATTTGTGATCTGCCTTAAAGGAGAAATCTCATGTCAGTTATCAACACCAACGTCAAAGCTTTGACCGCGCAGAAAGCCATTCAAGAAAACAGCCGGGCCTTGACCACGGCCATGGAGCGTTTGTCATCTGGCAAGCGCATCAACAGCGCCAAAGACGACGCAGCAGGCCTGGCCATTTCCACCCGTATGGAATCCCAGACTCGTGGCCTGAACATGGCCATCCGCAACGCCAACGACGGCATCTCTTTGATGCAAACGGGTGAAGGCGCCATGAACGAAGTCACCGACATCTTGCAGCGCATGCGTGAATTGGCCGTGCAATCGGTCAACGGCACCAACAACGATTCCGACCGAGTCGCTCTGAATGACGAAGTTACGCAGCTCAAGGCTGAAATTGAACGCATTGCCACCACCACCGAATTCAACAGCCAAAAACTGCTGGACGGTTCGTTCAAGGGCAAATCACTGCAAATTGGTGACAAGGCGGATCAAACGCTGAAGGTTGACATCGGCTCTTTGAAGCTCAAGGACCTGGGCATGGGAAGCCCTGCGGGCGCAGCAGATTCTATCGTGGGCGGCCGTATGTCTCTTACGACAGTTGCTGCGGGCGCTATTTTGATCAATGATCAGAAATTTGACGCCATCGCTTCGACTGACGACTTGGAAGACGTCATCACCAACATCAACACCAACGTCGACAACGTGACCGCCAGTGGCTTCAACGTGGTGGTGGCTAAAAATATCGGTGACGGTGTCACAACAGACGGTCAGCTCGATATCACCGTCAGAGCCTTGGGTGCCAGTGCCGACACTGTTTACTCCATCTCTGCCTCGGAAAATATGGACGAGTTGGTCGCCAACATCAACGCCGAAGCCGGGGCGGTGGTTCAAGCCAGTGTCAACGATGAGGGCAAGCTGGTTTTGAGCAACACCACTGGCGCATCTATTACTGTGACAGACGGTTCCGCAACTGCAGCAACTTACGACGGTGGTTCTGGATTCTTGGCCACAGCGACTACTTTCAAGGGTTTCTTGAAATTGGAATCTGACGATGGCAATCCTGTCCGCATCGGCATGGGTGATGGTGGCACGATTGCTGATTTGGAAAGCTTGGGTTTCCGTCCAACGTCATCTGATGTGGGCAGCGCCAATGACGCCTATACGGTTACTGGTAGCGCGTTAGCATCCGCTGGTAACGTTACCACGGCATGGGGCGCATCCGATATCAAAATCAACGGAACAGCCATCTACAGTTCCGAAATTGATACAGATTCTTTCCAAGGCAAACTGGATGCGATCAACAATTTCTCTGCCGATACAGGTGTGATTGCTTCAGCCTACATCGACCAAAGTTTCACCATGACAGACGCACAAGTTGCAGCGGTGTCGACTGGTGTAACGCTGGCCTTCAATGGAACAACAGTGTTTACAGGAACTGGCTCCGGAACCGTCGGTGCTGTCATCGCCGCTATCAACGCCAAAACAACCGAAACTGGTATTACTGCAGAAGAAACGACGGACGGCTTCCGCTTGACAGGTTCAAACGTGCAATCACTGACAGTAGTAGGCACTACAGCAGTTGCAGCCTTGACGGCTTTTGCAGCAGGTACTACTTACGCTTCGATCCGCTTGGACTCTGCTTCAAACAGCCCTATCAGCATTGAACTGGGTGATGATGCAGATGTAGACGGACACGGATTCTTGGAGGCCAACGTAGGGGCAGCCGATCACCAGGTCAATGGTGCAACCATGGGCACCGCAGGTAGCAACTTGTCAGGCCTGAGCATCGCTTCTGCACCCTCTGCAACCGCTGCATTGGGAACCATCGACAAGGCCATCGGTTCTGTCAGCGATATGCGCAGCAAACTGGGTGCGATGCAAAACCGATTGAACAGCACGGTCGACAACTTGAGCAATGTGGTCACCAACACAGAAGCAGCACGCAGCCGTATCCAGGATACCGACTACGCCACAGAAACCACTGCATTGGCCAAGTCACAGATCATTCAGCAAGCTGCAACCGCCATGTTGGCCCAAGCCAACCAGCAGCCACAGTCTGTATTGTCTTTGCTGCAGTAAAGCAGTTACAGGATGATTTGAGGCATCGATCTCTTCAAGTCTCTCTGGCTCTATCAAAAGCCTGGCACCCACAAGGTGCCAGGTTTTTTTTGGTCTGGAAATTGCTAGTATGGGTAATTGCCAACAGGTTTATCGATGAAATCCAAAATACCCAACCCCAAAACCAATCCAGACCTAAAGCTGGCCGACGCGCAGTGTCAAAAAGCCGTCCAGCTGCTCAACAACCAAAAATACTCTGAATCTTTAGTTATTTTAGATTCAATATTAAAACGGCAACCAGAGCATCGGCTCGCCAAACGCAGCAAACCCGTGGCGCTCTTCCACATGGGCCAACAACATGAGGCGGCCAAGTTATTCCATCAATTGCATGAACAAGACCACGAGGATTTGGTCATCCTTAAACACTGTGGGATTGCCTACACAGCAATCGGTGCTTTTGACCTGGCCATTCGATTTTTGAGCCGTTACGTGAAGTCCAATCCCAACGACTTTGATGCATGGACGAGCTTGTCAGCGGCTGCTGGTAAGTCGCAGAAATATGTGGAATCGATGATGTATGCGACCAAAGCACTCTCTTTGGAACCCACCAACCCAGTCGCCTACAACAACCTGGGCGCCACATTGTTGGGTGTGAACAAATTAAAAGAGGGTGAACAGGCTTTTGAAACAGCGCTCGTGCTCGATAAAAACAACGTGGACGCGCTGTCCAATTTGGCAACACTGGCTCAACAGCGGGGCGATGATGAAGCCGCTGTCGTTTTGTTCAACAATTTGTTGGCCAACTTAGACCCCAACACATCGTTTGCAAAAGAGGTGTTGTACCGCTCAAGCTTTAGTCACCTGTCAACTGGCCGCCTTAGGGAAGGTTGGCGCAGGTATGACTACGGATTTTTGCCGACCGATTTGGCCAGTCGTACCCCCAAGCGTCACTTTCAAGTGCCCCAGTGGCGTGGAGAGCCTCTGGACGATAAGCGCCTTCTAATTTGGGCGGAGCAAGGCCTGGGCGATGAGCTCTGGCTTTTTGGCCTCATGAATGAAGTCTTAGAGCATTGTCAGAACGTCGTTATGGAGTGCGAGCCAAGGCTGGTGAGCCTGATGTCGCGATCATTTCCGAAAGTCAAGGTCAGAGCGACTAATTTGAACCCAATGATGGCGAAAGGGTCGCAAGACTTTGATGTACACATCCCTGTTGGTTCATTGTTGGGGTTGTTTCGCAACAACATTGAAGACTTGCAAAAATTCAAACCCTATCTTCAAGTCGATGCAGATTTGGTGAGTGATTTTTCTGAAAGGTTACGTCCATTCAAAGGGAAAAAACTTCTTGGATTGTGCTGGCGCAGCGGAATGCTGAGCGCAAACCGCAACACACATTACTTGGCAATAGATGAACTGACGCCACTCTTGGGACTGGAGGACTGCGTATTTGTCAACCTTCAGTACGGTGATTGCGAAGAGGAGTTGCGTCGCGTTGAACAGCAACTTGGCATTTCAATTGTGCGCTGGGATGACGTTAACTTGAAAAATGATCAAGAAAGCGTTGCTGCCATCATCAGTTGTTTAGATGCTGTGGTTTCGGCGGGAACAGCGGTTGCTCAAATGGCCATTGCTGTTGGTCAAAAAACAATCCTGTTTGGACTTAAGGACTGGGTTTATTTGGGACAAACCAATTATCCATGGGCCAATGACGTACGTTCATTTCCACCAGATTTTGGAAAGCCATTAACGACCATAGTAGAAAAAGTTGTTAATGAAATTAAATTGATTTAATAAAATTTAAATCAGTAAATCATTTTTGACCGGCGTTCCAAATGAGACATCAGATTTAACAACAGCACCAACAACAAGTTCAACCATCTTTGGTGGCAAACCGTTGCCAGGCCTCACACTCCTTACACAATCAGCAGTGATGAGATCTCCCGCCTTCATGTCCTTCACAAAATACAGCGATCGCCGAAATTTGACATTGCCCTGCTCGCTTGATTTGCGGCCGTAATCGACACGGCCCAAGGCCTGCCAGGCTGTTTTGGCTCCGAAGCACAAAGCGGCCAGTTCTGCAGGCTCCAACGAAAAGCTGTCATCTGGCCCGCCACCATTTCTGTCCAGGGTGAAATGCTTTTCGATGATGCTCGCGCCCATGGCCACACTGGTGATGGCGGTGGTGTTGTCCAGGGTATGGTCTGACAACCCGGTGACCAAGCCAAATCGCTGGATCATGTCGGGGATGGTGCGCAGGTTGTAGTCTTGCGCCGGTGCGGGGTAGCCGCTCACGCAGTGCAAGATCGCCAACTCTTTGCAGCCGCCTTCGCGCGCGGCGTCAATGGCTTCTTGAATCTCTTCGGCGTCGGCCATGCCAGTTGAGATGATCATAGGCTTGCCAGTGCGGGCCGCGTATTTGATCAGAGGCAAGTCAATGGCCTCAAAAGAAGCGATCTTATAAGCAGGTGCGTTCAGGTCTTCCAGCAAATCAATGGCGGTGTTGTCGAAGGGCGAGCTGAAAAGGGTGATGCCAACTTTACGCGCATGCTCAAACAGCGGCTTGTGCCATTCCCAAGGCATGTGGGCTTCTTCGTACAGTTCGTACAGCGTTCGTCCATCCCACAAGCCACCACGAATCTTGAAGTCTTCGCTGTCGCAGTTGAGGGTGATGGTATCGGGCGTGTAGGTTTGCAGCTTGGCGGCATCTGCCCCGGCCTTTTTGGCTTCTTCGATGATGCGCATCGCGGTTTCGAGTTTGCCATTGTGGTTGGCCGAAACCTCTGCAATCACGTAAGGGGCGTGATCTGGCCCAATGGGGCGACCTTCAATTTGAATGTGTTTCATGGTTAGGTCCCTTGTGTATGGGCTTGCCATTCATGGGCAAGCAGGCCAAAGCAAATGAGTGTTTGGTATTGCTCGTTCATGCGCTTTTGGTCGCGCAGCACACCCTCGCGTTTGAAGCCCAATCGTTCATGGAATCGGATCGAGGCTTGGTTGGTGTCAATAGCTTGGCCACACACTTTGTGCAGTTTCAATTGGCCAAATGCATGTTCAAGGGCTGATGCGCCTAGCTTACTGCCCGTGCCTTTTGATGCTTCAGGCCGTGCATAAAAGCCCCAATCTGCAACCCCACCAGGCTCCACATTGCTGAACTGCACATAGCCAATCGGGCTGCCCTGCTCTTGCACGATGAGCAAACGTCGGGCGTTGTCTTGCACAGCCCTCATGAACCACTGGGTGTGTTCTGCCAGGCTGATTTCGTGGTGGGTGAACATGTAGCGGCGAACTTCGGGGTGGTTGCGCCACGCCAGGACCATGGGCAAATCGTCCTCGATCATGCTGCGAATCAGAAGGTTTTCAGTCATGCAGTCGTTCCGTGAGCATCGCCGCAACGATGCGTTGGACGCCAAGACCGTCAGTCACTGCAGCTGCAGCCAAGGACCAGCTTTTGAGTTGCACACTGGCTCCGCTTTGCATGTGCTTTTCAAATACTTGCGATATGTTGTGGTCGTTGCTAACGGCCAGTGCAGCGCCTGCTTTCTCTAAAGCTTGGGCACTCGGCAGTTGATTGTCTGCAAGAACCAACAGCAATGTGGGCAAGCCCATGCAGCATCTCTCCCAAGATGTGCTGCCTGCTGCCCCAATGCACAAATCGCTGTCTGACATGAGTTGCGCCATTGCGTTCACACCCTCCAACACTTGCGTTGGCCTAGGCATTCTCGAGGCTTGTTGTTGGACATCTGCCAAGAAGGGTGCGTGCGGCCCCATGACCACGGAGATGCTCAAATCTGCGGGCAAGTGGCAAGCGGTCAGCGCTTGCAGTACTTGGCCAGTGGCGTTGTCTTTGTCCACGCCGCCCATGGTGATCAGCAAATGCTTGAGCTGCGGCTGGGTGCGCCGGGCCAAGCTTTGGCTGCGCAGTTGGGCGAACTGTGGGCGCAGCAGTGCGTATTGCGGACCGATGTATGTGGCAGTTTGGGGCTTGAGCAGACCGCCATAGTCTTGGGCACTGCGGCCCAGGTTTTGGTCCAGCAGCACGTCGCAGTCGTGCGGGCGATCGGCCAGGTCGTCTATGACCATGAGGTTTTGGCAATGGGGGCGAAGGGTCTGTTCCCAGCGGCGGTCCAAAGCGTAGTGGTCTACCACCAGCCAATCAACGCTCTTGCCACCCAATACCTCGCGGGTTTGCTGTGCGTCTGTTTGCCAGTCAGTACCTAACCATTCTGAATGGACTGGGTCGGCGGGCATGTGGTGAGTTGTTGTCCCGTCATTGGGCAAGGCAACGGCATGGTGTCCGCGTTGGGCAATCATTTCCAGCAAATGACCGCTGTGTGGGCGGCAGATGAAGCTGCAGCGTGCGCCCCGCGCGTGCAGGGCATCTGCCAGCGTGAGGCAACGCATGACGTGGCCTGTGCCGATTTGTATCGATGCGTCAACGCGAAAAAAAATACGCATATCAAGCAACAAAAGGCTGACGAACCGGGACACCAGCTGCCGCCAAAGCCTGTTTAGCACCCGCTGGCGTTTGTTCGGTGAAATGGAAAATGCTGGCTGCAGCAACCGCCGATGCGCCCGCCTCTTTCACGGCTTGCACCATGTGTTGGTAGTTGCCCGCTCCGCCAGAGGCAATCACGGGAATGTTGACCGCTTTAACCACTGCCTCAATCAGGTTGAGGTCATAGCCTTGCATGGTGCCATCCTTGTCAATCGAGGTGATGAGGATTTCACCGGCACCGCGGTCCTGCAATTCACGAACCCAATCAACGACATCTTTGCCTGTAGCTTGCAGGCCCGCATGACTGAAGCATTTCCAAGAGCCGTCTTGAAATCGGACGTCCACACTGGCCACGACGCACTGGACCCCGTAGCGATTTGCAATTTCATTGATGAAATTGGGGCGCGCGTAGGCGGCAGTATTCACAGCAACTTTGTCGGCCCCGGCTCGGAGCAGTCGTTGAACTTGATCGATGTGTGTGACACCACCGCCGACGGTCAAAGGCACGAAACAGTCTTGTCCAAATTCTGCAATCGATTCGAAATCTGGAGCATCTGGAGCATCTGGAGACAAGTGGGCAACGATATCCAATAAAACCAGCTCATCCACCTCGCGCTGGTTGTAAACCTTCACAGCGGGTAAAACAGGCCCCACTCGGCGCCAGCTGTCAAAAGCAATGCCTTTGACTAAACCAAATTGCTTCCAAAGGAGGGTCGGAATGACTCGCACCTTCAACATGCTGGCCCCTCGATGAAATTTTTCAGAATTTTAAAACCGGCTTTTGAACTTTTTTCGGGATGGAACTGTGTGCCCCACACATGACCTCGGCGCACGGCTGCCGTGACTGTCGGGCCGTAGTCGGTCGTGGCGATCACGTCGACCACGTTTTGAGCTTGGAATGCGTAGCTGTGAACAAAGTAAAAGTCGGTCTCAGCGGGTATTCCGTTGAACAAGGAATCTTTGGTGTGGCCACAACTCACGGCATTCCAACCCGCGTGCGGCACCCGAAGTTGACAACCCAAGGCGGCGAGGTGTTTTACCTGCCCGGGTACAAAACCCAAACCAGTAACAGGCTCGCCATTGACGGCCCCCTCCGTGCTGCTGTCAGCCAACAATTGCATGCCCACACAGACACCCAAAAGCGGCCTGTTGTACCCAAGCACCTCTTCTTTGAGCGCAGCGATCCACTGCCCTGCCTCCAGCATGCGGACACAATCTGCAAAATTACCAACGCCAGGCAATATGAGGCAATCGGTAGCGTGCATATCAGACGCGCGGTTGACCAACAAGGGCGAGACACGCAGCACTTCCAAAGCCCGCACCACAGATCCCAAATTACCCACACCGTAATCGATGACGCCGACTCTCATGACTTAGCGATCAGACATTGTCGTCATTAATTTTCGTCAGGTTACCAAGCCGGTCTTTCACCAAAGCACCGCCAATATCCCGTTTGAAAATTTTCTTGTTGGTGAATTGATCACAGAGTCGAATGAACTCATCAACAGACATATCGAGTGGTTGCAGAATATCCTTCAAAGGCTTGCCCAAATATTCCCAAGGAAACAAACCATCCAGGCGCTTAACGGCTTCAATACCATCTTGACGAGTCAAACGACCGCGGCGAATATGCAGACAAGCCAAGTCTGTAGCACGACCAAAACCAAACTTCAAAAATTTAAAGTAGTCGTGAATGCCTGTGTGGTGATTGTCCAAATTCTCATAGTTCACCATCGAACCCTCGACCACCTTGTGGTAGGTTTGAAAGCCGTTAGCTTGAGAAATTAAAGTGTTTGAGAGGCCATCCCAAGGAATGTAATGCCCCAAAAACAAACCAGTCACGCCCACCCTTTGAAGATCTTCATCCTTGGGGTAGGTATATGAAATGAGGTGCTTGGCCTCAATGCCTTCTTGGCCAATCAGGTCTGAGACCCGCATGCCCAGCATGCCACCAAATTCCTCAAGCCAACGTCGCGTAAGAACGTTGTTTTCGGCTGCTGCCGCAGGGCCACCATACTCGTTTTGAGAGTTTTCACCCCAAACAATCAACGGCACATTGAATTGAACTGCAGCTCGAACCGGTATGGTGAAAATGCCCACATGCTCTGGCCATGAAATATCACCCACTTGAGTCAAACCCACACGGTTCAGTTTGGCACGAACCAAAGGGTTGGGCGAAACCTCAATGTAATCAACGCCCAAACGCTTGAGGTTTTCGATATTGGCCCTACCCAATGGAGACAAATCACAAGTGGTGGATGTGACGCACAATGGGTTCAACCCCAACTGAAGCATGCGCACCACTTGATAAGTGCTGTCCTTGCCACCGCTAACAGGAACAATACAGTCCCAATTAGCGCCATCTTTTTGGCGGTATTTATCGAGCAACCTTAAAAGCTCTTGATAACGCGCATCCCAATCGACCTCATTGCGTCTCTCGAAGCTACGGCATGCGTTACAAATTCCTTCTTCATCTATTTGAAGGTCAGGCTTGGTATCAGGCATGACACAGCATTTGCAATACTTCAGCATGTTAAAAATTCCTAAAATTTTAAATTTTTTCCATCAAAAACCAGGTGATGTCATCCTGAGGAAAATTGGGGTCGCGTCGGTACGCAAACCCGTAGTCAATCAATTTGAGCTTCGGATGTCGGTCCATCATTTCACCAGCAAAGTCTCGCTTAAAAAGGCGATCGCTGTGACCCCGATAAGGAATCGCTACTGGAGCGGGGTTGTAATACTCTGCTACGAGCAAATATTGACCACATGCTGCGAATAACTTGTCGTACACCTGCGGCAACACATCTGGATTCAGGTGAATCAAGACACCCTTGATCAAAGTCAGGTCCCATTGCTGTGAAGGCACGAAATCCAAAATGGATTGGTTGTGCACTTGCTTGGCTGGAATCACCTTACCCAACTCCTGTGCCGCATCTGCATTGATTTCAATGGCATGAGCGTCTAGGCCTGGATGCAACAACTTTAGAGCTTTGAGGTTCATGCCAATGTTGGCGCCAAATTCAATGCAAGTTTTGAAGCCTTTAGCCTGATGTAAAGCCTTGGCAAAAAAAGCCAAGTTGGAAGCCAACAGGGCATCCCCTTGGTTACGCTGTATGTATTCAGTTCCAAAATCACCTGCCCAAAAGGCTTCTTGATCAGTTTTAAAGGTCATGATTTTTTTCTGTATGTTTATTCAAAATTTCAAACATCATTTCAGCTCGAATCCAGTCGTCCAAGGTGTCAATGTCTTGGACTCTGTAGCGTGGCAAGAAGAGGGGTATCGCAAACTCTGAGTGCAAAGGGGTCGACGACAGCCAAGCTTCAGCCCGTCCCCAATAGAACTGACCAGCATCGTGATAAGCCTCCTCAAGGTCTTGTGATCTTGTGTTGTATTGATCTGGGTTGAACATTTCGATGCGTTGTTGCTGAGTGATGCGAAACGAACGTTGAATGGGGGCTGCAAAATTGGTCACCGTAAACGCATACAACGCATCGGACTTTATTAGCAAGTTAAGACCTTGTCGCAAGTCTTTACTCTGGATAAAAGGCGCTGTGGCATACAAGCAGCAGGCAAATTCTACGGGGCCATACTGCTGAGATATCCATTTGATAGCGTGAGCCACAACGGGGATGGTGGCAGTGTGATCGTCAGACAATTCTGGCGGGCGCACAAAGGGCACCTCTGCCCCATAGGCTCGGGCCACATCGGCAATTTCGGCGTCGTCAGTGCTCACGATGATGCGATCGAAACACCCACCTTGGATGGCGGCCTCGATGGACCAGGCGATCATGGGTTTGCCGCCAAAGAGTTTGATGTTCTTGCGGGGTATGCGTTTGCTGCCCCCGCGAGCAGGGATGACCGCCAGTCTCATAAGCCCATGGCCTCGCGCAAGCAGTTGGACACAAATTGAAGTTCCTCATCGGTCAAATTGACGTGCATTGGGATGCTGATGGCCTCGCAGTAGTACTGCTCGGCTTGCGGAAAGTCGCCCTGCTTGAAGCCCATTTGTTGGTAAAAGGGCTGCGTGTGCACCGGGATGTAGTGCAGATTGACCATGATGTCTTTGGCCCTCAGTGCTTCAAACACTTGGCGGTGGGTGGCGCTGATTTTGTCGAGCTGCAAGCGGACCACATACAGGTGGTAAGCGCTGTGACTATCGGGGTGTTGCCAAGGCAGGTTGAGCGGCAGGTCAGCCAAAAGTTCGTTGTAGCGCCGGGCAATGTCATGGCGGCGTTGCACGTAGTCAACCAGACGTGTCATTTGGCTGGCACCCAGCGCGGCTTGCATGTCGGTCATGCGGTAGTTAAAGCCCAGCGCCACTTGTTGGTAATACCAAGGGCCTTGCATCGGCTCGGTCATCAAGGCTGGGTCGCGGGTGATGCCGTGGCTGCGCAGCAGGCCCAGCCGGGTGGCCAGTTCGTCGCTGTTGGTCAGGGCCATGCCGCCCTCGCCCGTGGTGATGATCTTGACGGGGTGAAAACTGAAAACGGTGATGTCGCTGTAGCGGCCATTGCCAATCTGCTCGCCTTTGTATCGGCCGCCGATGGCGTGCGATGCGTCTTCGATGATTTTGAAACCGTACTTATGGCCCAGCGCGTGGATGGCCGCCATTTCACAGGGTTGGCCGGTCAGGTGAACGGGCACAACCAACTTGGGCAGCTTGTTGTCTTTTTGGGCCTGGATGAGTTTTTCTTCAAGCTTTTGCGGGCACAGGTTGTAGGTGCGCGGGTCGATATCGACAAAGTCAACTTGTGCGCCGCAATACAGGGCGCAATTGGACGATGCCACAAAGGTGTTGGGCGTAGTCCAAAGCCAGTCGCCGGGGCCAAGCTCGAGGGCCAGGCAAGCCATATGAAGGGCCGCGGTGGCGTTGCTCACAGCCACTGCGTGTTGGGCACCGGTGTGGTGCGCCACACATTGCTCAAACTGCGCAATGGCTGGGCCCTGGGTCAGGTTGACGGATTTCAGGACAGCCACAACGGCGTCGATGTCGTCTTGCGTAATATCCTGACGGCCATAGTGGATCATGACTCAGATGCTTCCGATCTTGTCTTTGTTCACATGGATCCAGTCCTGCAATTGCTTGTCGGACATCCATTCTGCATTGTTGTCACTGGCATACACAAAACCCTCAGGCACTTTGACCCCGGTTTTGATGCGCGACGGGCAACTGGCCCAATCGTTGATGGTGGGCAAAATCTTGAAGTGTTCGGGGTATTCGTAGGTGTAATGCGAGTCTTCTGCGCTGATCATTTGCTCATGGAGTTTTTCGCCTGGGCGAATCCCGACCACATCTTGGCGAGCCTCTGGTGCCACCACGCGCGCCAGATCAGTCATTTTCATGGATGGGATTTTTTTGACGTAAATTTCACCGCCCACCATGTCTTCAAAGGCATGCCAGACCAGCTCGACGCCCTCTTCCAATGAAATCATGAAACGCGTCATGCGCTTGTCGGTGATCGGCAAGACACCTTTGTCTTTGATGGACATGAAGAAAGGGATCACCGAACCACGAGAGCCCATGACGTTGCCATATCGGACCACTGAAAATCGTGTCGTTTTTCCGCCAGAGTACGAGTTACCTGCGACAAACAATTTGTCTGAGGCCAGTTTGGTAGCCCCATACAGGTTAATTGGGCTGCTGGCCTTGTCGGTCGACAGGGCCACCACCCTTTTGACGCCTTTGTCGATGCAAGCATCGATCAGATTCATGGCCCCCATGATGTTGGTTTTGACACACTCAAAGGGGTTGTATTCGGCCGTTGGCACAATTTTGGTGGCAGCAGCGTGCACGACATAGTCCACGCCGTCCAGGGCGCGATGCAAACGGTCTTTATCGCGCACATCGCCAATGAAAAATCGAACCCGATCATCGCCCTCGAACTTCTTGGCCATGTCCCATTGTTTCATCTCGTCGCGTGAAAAGACGATGATCTTTTTGGGGTTGTACCTTTTGAGCGTCATAGGTACAAAAGTGTTACCGAACGAGCCGGTACCGCCAGTCACCAAAACAGTTTGATTTGCAAACATCGTTATCTCCTGATCCACTAGCCAAGCAACATACAGGCCAGCTTTGAAGTCGCACTGTCGGATTATCGACTTCAACAGTTCACCAGAAAATTGACCTGGCAGTGCGTTTTGTCATTGCGCTCTGGTCGCATTCAGGAGCGGTCATCTTTGGCCGCAAGCGGCAAAAAATTGCAGTGTGCCCTTTTTTGACCCAAGAGGTCTTATTGATCACGCCCGATGAATTTTGAATGGCCCATGTTTTTGTCGGCCATGTGGATATTTTTGTCTTTGTAGGAGCCCACCCTGTGGGCGATGGTTTTCAGGGCGTGTTCCACGCCCATCGCCCACAGGGGTGGGCTCGTACAAAAAAGCGATCCCTTGCTATTTTGATCAAGACTTCAATGGGCCGAAGCAATAGGCGGGCTATTGGTGACAACTTCCTCAATCAACCCCTGTTTGGGAAACGACAGGGAGGCAAAAAAATCAGGCACAACTATTGCTTCAAGGGCAGTCATACCGATTCGGCCATGAACATTGCCGATTTATCGACAACTTCTTTGGAGACATCTGAATGAGCTCTTTCACGAAAAAACCTGCTGCCAGCCAGTCGATTGAGGAAATATGCAGTCGATTTCGCTATGTCTTTATTTCTTGTGAACTTAAGTTTGTTTCATTTCTAAATTGATTACAAGAATATTGATTCAAAGCCCCAGACAGATTTACGAACGAACTGAATTTTGACCTCTCAACCACGAATTTAACGAAAGAAAATCATGAGCGTTATCAACACCAACATCAAGTCTTTGGTCGCACAAAATGCAATGTCCAAAAACAACCGCGACGTTTCGACTGCGATGCAGCAGTTGTCCACGGGCAAGCGCATCAACAGCGCCAAAGACGACGCAGCAGGCCTGGCCATTTCCACCCGAATGGAAGCCCAGACTCGCGGCCTGAACATGGCCATTCGCAACGCCAACGACGGCATCTCTTTGATGCAAACGGGTGAAGGCGCCATGAACGAAGTCACCGACATCTTGCAGCGCATGCGTGAATTGGCCGTTCAATCGGTCAACGGCACCAACAACGATTCCGACCGAGTCGCTTTGAATGACGAAGTTATTCAGCTCAAGGCTGAAATTGAACGCATTGCCACCACCACCGAATTCAACAGTCAAAAACTGCTAGACGGCTCGTTCAAGAACAAAACCTTGCAAATCGGTGACAAAGCCGACCAGACCATGAAGTTGGGCATCGATTCGATTCGCCTCAAAGATCTGGGCATGGGCGGTCCAGCGGGCGCTGTCGATGCCTTGGTCGGTGCGCGCACAAACCTTGGTGCTGTCAACGCCGGCAACATTATGATCAACGACCAAGCGCTGGATGCTATTGCTTTAACTGACGACTTGGAAGACGTGATCGCCAACATCAACACCAGCGTCGACAACGTGACGGCCAGTGGCTTCAACGTGGTGGTGGCCAGAAATGTCGGTGACGGTGTCACAACCAACGGTGAGTTCCAACTCACCGTCACAGCCCTTGGTGCCGCTACCCCTACTGTTTACGCCATCTCTGCCTCGAACAGCATGGAGGAGTTGGTCGCCAACATCAATGCCGAGGCCGGTGCGATGGTTCAAGCCAGTGTCAACGATGAGGGCAGGCTGGTTTTGTCCAACAACACTGGCGCCACGATTACTGTTGAAGACGCATCTGCTACTGCCGGTCCGTATGACGGAGGTTCAGGTTTCTCTGTGACTTCGACTGCTTTCAATGGTTTCTTGAAATTGGAATCTGACGATGGCAACCCAGTCCGTATTGACACGGGTAATGGTGGTACTCTGGCCGATTTGGAAAGCTTGGGTTTTCGCCGAACGACATCTGATGTAGGCAGTGCAAATGACGCTTACTCGGTCACAGGTTCCGCATTAACAAGCGCTGGTGTCACCACGGCATGGGGCGCTTCTGATATCAAGATCAACGGGACGGCCATTTACAGTTCTGAAATTGATACAGATTCTTTCCAGGGCAAACTGGATGCGATCAACAATTTCTCTGCCGATACGGGTGTGATTGCTACCGCCTACATTGATCAAACTTTTAGCATGACAGACGCACAAGTTGCATCCGTGGCGGTTGGTGGAACCCTGTCCTTCAATGGAACAACAGTATTTGCAGGAGCTGGCCCCGCAAGCGTCGGTAGTGTCATCAACGCTATCAACGCCAAAACAACCGAAACTGGTATCACTGCAGAAAGAACAGCGGGCGGCTTCCGCCTGACAGGTGCAAACGTGCAATCACTGACAATTGGTGGCACAGCAGTTGCTGCCTTGCCAGCTTTTACAGCAGGTACCACTTTCGCGTCGATCCGTTTGGACTCTGCTTCAAACAGCCCCATCAGCATTGAACTGGGTGATGATGCAACAACCATTGGTGAACATGGTTTGTTGGAGGCTAACGTGGGCGCAGCCGACTTCCAGGTTAACGCAGCGAGTATGGGCGTCGCATCTGGCAGCAGTCTGACGGGTTTGAACGTGAGCAGTGACAAAGCAGCCAGTGCAGCCTTGGCGACGATTGATTCAGCCATGGAAACCGTCAGTGCCATACGCAGCAAATTGGGTGCAATGCAGAACCGTTTGAACAGCACGATGGACAACCTGGCCAACGTGGTGACCAACACCGAGGCTTCGCGCAGTCGCATTCAAGACACCGACTACGCCAAAGCCAGCAGCGAATTGGCCCGGACGCAGATCATTCAGCAAGCGGCTACTGCCATGCTGGCACAGGCCAATCAAGATCCGCAAACAGTGATGCAACTCTTGCAAAACTGATGAGTTAAATTCTTGACAGTCAAATAATTTGATGACTTGATTGTTTGTATTTAACTCAATTTTTTTCTATCTAAAAGATTAAAAAAATCCCATATGGAAAATCGAATGAACACCAACAAGCTTGTCGGGCTTTTTGGCCTTGTTGGCCTGTAAAGCCTGGCAGCATAAATACGATACGAGCCTCTGATGCCCACGCTGCCCCTTGCCTACGCCCCGACAACGGACCCGACACGCGGGCCCAATTGCTGGCAGTGCCGGTTTTTTGGCGTTAGCCACGTTCCAGCAACGCCCTACGTTTGCCGAGCCATGGGCTTCCAATCCAAAAATTTGCCTTCACTGGACGTGTTGCGGATAGATGGCCAGTTTTGCCGCGCTTTTGTGGTCAAAGCTATACAACCCGCTGCTGCCAAACCCCTCGGTAACCCATGAGCACACGCCTCCACTGGCCCTGTGGTTCATTGACTTCTTTGCTGTCGCTGGCCCTCATCGGCCACGCCAACGCGCAGAGCCGCCCCACCCCTCGTGCCAGCACACCAGTGGCAAAAGCGGCGTAAGCAGCCCCCGTGGGATTACCTGCCGATGCCACTGATTGATACGGCCCGTAGATGTTTGAATGGCCCATGTTTTTGTCGACCATGCGGATATTTTTGTCTTTGTGGGAGCCCACCCCGTGGGCGATGGCTTGCAGGGCGTGTTCCACGCCCATCGCCCACAGGGGTGGGCTCCTACAAAAATGCGATCCCTTGCATGTTGTTCAAGACTTCACAGGTTCTGATCAATAGGCATTGGACTGGTTTGTCAAATCCACGCTGATGGTTGATGAAGCAGCCCAGCTCTTGGCGGGCACAGTGTATTTGTTGGCCATCACCGTGCAGCCCGAGGCCGACAAGGCCCGTGTGTGGGCCGAAGTGGCTTGCGACAACGATGACCCTGTGCGCTGATCTGTCAATCTTTCGTCAAGACCTGTCGATCTTTTGGTTTTATTTTTTAAATTAAAAAGCATTAAATTAATTTAATTTAAATCACTTTAAACGCATAAAAATACTGGCACAAGGGTTGCTTACTGAGTCTCATCATGAACATGAGACCAACACCGTGAAGTCACAACCCTACTCAACCCCTCTGGCCCTTTGGCTGGACCCCGAATCTGCCCTGAGCCCCGAGCACAGCCATGCATTGCAGGTCAGCGGCTGGGCTGTGATGCCCGTGAACACCCTGGACCACTTGTTGGCCCATGCGACCGATGCGGCCATGGTGGTGTTGCACCTGACTTCGGACGTGACGCGGCTCAAAGCCGTTCAACAACTCTTGCAAGACGCCAGCATCAGCCTACCCGTGGTTTGCCGCGTCGACCGCCACGAATTGGATCTGGCCGTTGAAGCCGCCCAAGCAGGCGCGTTGACCGTGCTGGCCGCACATGATGTTCGAACCACCTCTTGGCAGCGACTGCACAACCAACTCGTTCCGACCACTGTCCGCCAGACGCCACAGCCCATGCGCAATGTGGTGTTTGTCGACCCCGCCAGCCAGCACCTGCTGGCCCTGGCCAAAAAAGTCGCCCAAGCCGACGTGACCGCCTTGCTGGTGGGCCCCACCGGCTCGGGCAAAGAGGTCTTGGCCCGCGTGCTGCACGAAGCTTCGGGCCGCGCACAAGGCCCGTTTGTGGCACTCAATTGCGCGGCCATGCCGGAAAACCTGATCGAAGACATGTTGTTTGGTCACGAAAAAGGAGCTTTCACCGGCGCGCACCGCGAACAAAAAGGGTTGTTCGAGCAGGCCCAAAGCGGCACCTTGTTTCTGGACGAAATTGGCGAGATGCCCATGCACCTGCAGAGCAAGCTGCTGCGCGTGCTGCAAGAGCGCCAACTCACCCGACTGGGTGGCCAAAGCACCATCCAGTTGAATGTACG
>Ga0247843_1004022_pt1 | contig 22677 bp, 18 predicted proteins | sample LaCruzMarch2017__FD_192420 | JGI IMG/M metagenome (GOLD analysis project Ga0247843, IMG submission 192420) | Freshwater microbial communities from meromictic Lake La Cruz, Castile-La Mancha, Spain - LaCruzMarch2017_8m | ecosystem: Environmental > Aquatic > Freshwater > Lake | place: Spain...
GGGTTTTCCTTGGATAAATTTCATAAATAAAAATACCGATTTTTAGGGAGAAATAGGCAATAAACAGGCTGAAATTTATTAACAATTGAAATGTTTAAATGGGAGGTTATTAGACAGTCTGACGGTTCTCAGCTATACGCAGGCAGGGATTTTTACCACTGAACTTCCTACGAAGAACTGAACTTTAAATTTACTACTTTCCTGTCCTACGAAGCACGAAACCCCTGCTTGCGTATAGGTGATGTTATCGCTTGGGTGTTCTTTTTCGTTCGCTTGTTTGTCGGTCGTTTTGGTTGAGCGTTGGGACAGACACACTCTTTGCCAAGTTTTGGCTTGCGTGTTGGATGGTGTTACTTGGCAATGTGTGTGGCTGTGCATAGGCTAGATTTTTACTTTAAACACCCTAATAACTCTTGTCCAATTAGTTCCATTCCATTCACCTTTTCGCTCTGTTACCGATTGTTTCAAATCAAAACTATCATAGTTCTCAAAAGCTTCAACAAAGTCGTCAAGTCTTTGTGTTTTATATTCGGAAACGTAAGGACTAACACAAATGAAATAATTTAAGCCTGAGAAATTTTCCTTTATTTTCAATATCAAATCAGTCATTGAGAAGAAATCTATATCCAAAATATTTGAAAATAGTTGGATTTTAGTATTCGTTGAAATGGGCGAAAAATCATCTTTATTCAAAGAGTCTAAGTCTTTATTTATTGTATAGATACCTGAGGATTTATTGAATTTTCTTATATGAAGGGATGCTCTTTTTAAGGCTATTTCTGAAGGTTCAATTAGCGTTATTGCTTCAATTTCAGTTGTTTCAGCTCTATCGTTTAGGTATTCTAGAAAGCAAACAGAAGCCAACCCTTGACCACATCCCCAATCATATATTTCAATTTTTGAAGTTAAGTTTTCACTTGATAATGCAGAAAATGCAGACATTACTTTAGCATAATGCATCTTCCCATAACTGTTTATATATGCAAGTAGTTGATTTTGTTCTGTAAGAACCTTAACTCCCCTTTGTAGAGAATAAAAAATATCATCACTTGCCACATTTGCGTATAAGTTTGCACATAGATTTCTTATTTCTAAAAACCTATCTTGTATAGAATCAAGCATTTGTGAGTATTCTGTATCTAGTTCTATTAGATGTGAGCTAACATCGAATGGTAGAAATTCACGAGACCTTTCTAATAATAAATCTAATTTTCGATGGATAGAGTTATAAACTTGATGTATGTCATCTATAGTTTCATTTAGCAATTCAATGATGGTTGAATGAAACAAAAATTTCTTATCATCTACTGATAAACTTTTTAAAAGTAAAGCTCTGAATTCTTTAACTCCATTTAGGTTTTGATTGCCAAAATTTTGAAGAACTTCAGTATAAAAGTGAACCAATGTTGCAATTACCTTTTCTTCACTATCTTCTTCGTGAAGGAAACTAAATGCTAATAGATCGATAATTTCAGGCATTCTATTAGAATAGTCTGAAATTCTTTTAATGCCAACAAGGAACTTAGAAGATGCTTCCAATCGACTTCCTATTGATATGTTTTTTCTTTTACATAGGTTATATAAATCTTGAAATTCTCCGTGAAATCCAAATCTTTCTGAAACATCCAATAGGGATAAAACAAATAATCTGTTCTTATTATTTGTAAAATCTAAATTCCTATAAATCTTGTAATATGGCAATATGTAACTTGCAATCTTTTCCCTATGCTTTAATAAGCTATCATAACTCTGACTAATGAAAAAATCATAGATCAATGTTGAATTATTGTCTATGAAATTTGACAATTGGTCAGTACTAGCCGAGGAGTTAATTACATCATCAATTACCGCCATATTTAAAATTCTTTTCTCAATATATCGTTAATCAAATCTTCTTTTAAACTTGACGTTGGCTTTAATTTATAATCTGAAATAATAGATTTTAGGTCAGATACTTTCAATGCCTTTAATTCCTTTTCCCTTTTCTTTCTCTTGATTTCAATATTTTCATCTGAGAATAATGAACCTGAAAAGCTTTGGTTATATGAATCTTTAGGCTCACTTACTACACTTTCGCTGTTTGATTCGATTGTATTTGAATCATTCAAATCTTTATTTTCAATTGTCTTTGCAGTGTTTTCATCATTCTCTGTCTTTGAGATGCTTTCTTTTACTGATTCGATATTATTTTCTGTATTCTGTTCTGATGAATTGCTCTCAATATCAAACTCTTTCGTTTCTTTCTTGTTTGTAATTTGTGAATTAAAATCATCTAATTTTTTCTGAAGCTGTTCAATAGTGTTTTGATTATCTTCTAGCTTACTTGAAAGTTCCGCAATTTTATCCTTATATTTTTTGGTTTCACTTTCATACTCTGATGCCGATTTTTTTGATGTTTCAGAGAAAATTAATTGAGAGTACTCTTTAAAAAATTCATCATATTCACTTTGTAGTTGCTCTTTAAATAAGTTAGTGTCTAAGGGTAAAAATTTCGGAAGTGATTTTGAAAGATTCTTTGAAATGATTTCAAATAGCCTATCCCTTTTTTCCAATGATGTACGAAATAATTCGATAAAGAAGTCTTCTTTTTTTTTAAGAATGATTGTTTTATCTAAAACTTGGTATGTTACAAATTTTGACCTGTTAATTTCTTGACCTTCTGCTTTATGACACCAATTATCTATATATGAATAAGAGCTTGATTGCGATTTATTATTGAACACAAATTGATAAATGCTTTCAATTGTATAATAGTCAATTTTCGAATCTAGCTTGAACTTTATCAATGCTTCAAAATTCTCCGTCTTGTATTTATTTCTGAATGAAGAATATCCCTTATTGATACCAAAAATTAAGGAGAGACCTTCTTTTCTTTTTTCATTAAAATTGCCTGATACTAAATCAGAAATAAAAGAATCAGCTTGTTTTCTCTTTCCGGGCCCATAAGTGTCCAGGATTGAAACTAAATAGGTTTGTGTAGTTTCAGGTATTTTATCAATTTGAATAAGTCCATTTTTAGTTTCAATTTTAACATTATCCTTGCTGGCATATTTTGCAACTACTTCGCTTGTAATATCTGAATAGATTGTGTCGTGAAAATTTTTGAATTTACCATTATCTGTAAATGCAAATTCAAATGCATTTTCTATTTCAACACCTTGGTCATTTAGTATTTGATGAAAATGCTTATTTATATTTCCTAGAGTTATAAAGTAGTGGGTAGGATAATTTTGAAAATCTTCTTTTCCAATCTTCATTAATGCAAAGCCACCCATTATTTGATCATATTTCTTTAAATAGTGTTTCCAATCAACTTGAGTTGGCTTGTTGACTAAACCTTCTAATTCGTCTGCGGTTATTGGCTTGTCTTCAGATAAACTTAATATTGTGTCAGGGATAAATGCCGCACCACTTGTTATGTTAAATGCGGTATTTGTTTTTTGTTCTTTGTCAGCGAAATAAATAGCCTTGATTCGCGAAATTGGTATTGGCATATCAAAAAGGAAAAAATTATCAGAGACCTTTTTTGGCATTTCTTCCTTTTCATCAAAAACAATTTCTATTGAACAATTAGATTCAGTTGTGAATTTACTTGATGACAGTAGAAGGTTGTTGTTAAACTTATTTTGAAGGTCTTGATTTCTATTTTCAATGTAGTTAGCTGGCGCAATGATTCCACTACTCAAATAATGAGCAAGGTTCATCGACTTTATTGGAATGAAATATTTAGTTTCCATTTTATTCAATGTTAATTGTGTTTTTGTTCCCAATATTAGGAAATCCATTTCTGCAAAGTAAAAACAAATTTGTCTTTGCTCTTGTAAAAGCTACATAGTAATCATTTTCAGTTACAACGTCTGGCCTGTTTGATATATTCCACGAATAGCTGTCAAACTCTGGAATAATTACCGTGTCAAATTCTGTTCCTTTTGAAGACTTAAAAGTTGTAACGTGAACCCCTGAAAGTCCTTCAAAATCTTCGTGTTCTTTTTGGTACTTAGACATTTCAATATTGTCATCAAGTTTATCTCTTATTAAATCGTAAAAAGTGTCAACCTGTTTTCCATATGGTACTAGTATCGCAATGTTATGAGTATCACTATTAAAGTCATCTATTATACTTATTATATCGTCTATTTGATTGTCTGCTCCCCAACCTAAGTTCACTTTCATAATTGGTTTCAAGCCTGTTTGTCTTGCACCTGTAATTGTGTTTTGTGGAATTAGGAAATTCGGAAATACTGACCTTGTAAATTCTAGAATTTCTCTTGAGTTTCTGAAATTTCTGTTTAATGTAATTTCTTCATTAACGTTAAACCTGTTTTCAGTCGAAAACCAATTTAGTAATTCTCTAAGACTTTCGTCAGATAGGTACATACTTTGTCTTTCGTCCGCGCCATAACTTAGTTTGCTGGTATAGTTGAAAAATCGTTGAAATTTTGCCTTTTCTATGTCTTGGCCTTCATCAATTATTATTTCATCATAATTAGTTGCATTATGTGTTAACCACCAAAATACTCTATCAATATTTTCAGCTGCATCTTCATCTTGACTTCTCGCGGAAGCTCTTAAATAATGTTCTAGTGTTTTTGTATATGTTAATAATAAGCTGTTACTAACACCTGTTGAGTGGTTTCTTATGTGTCTCCACAAACAAACTACGCTCTTTCCTGTTCCTGGACCACCTGATAATGCTAAAGGGCTAGTTTCGTCAACCGCTCTTTGTTGGTCAATTGTTAATTCAGTGATTAACGGTAGATTAAAGTAGTATGGCATATTATTTTATTACTCTAAAAGTTAAGTTAATCCTTTCGCTGACAGGCTTTTTTGTTTTTGGTATTTGATGTTGCCAAAAGTGTTGAAGCTCACCTAACATTATAAGAAGGCTGCCGTGGGATAATTCAATTGATAATTTTTCTTTAGTATGAATATGTTTCAGTTGAAATTCTCGTGTAGCTCCAAAATTTACTGATGCTATAATTGGGTTTTTCCCAAGTTCCTTTTCTGCATCTGTGTGCCAAGAAATAGAATCGTTTCCGTTTCGGTAACGATTTAGTAAAACACTATTGAATGACGCATCCACTTTCGTTTCAACATTACGCTTTATTTCAAGTAATTCTTTAGTCCATTGTTGTGGTTGCAATGTAATTCCCGAAAAGGAGTATGGTTTATCATTATCCCCATACCAAGCTGTTAATCTTGGAAAAAGTAGTTCTTTCCCATACATATTCATTTTTTCTTGCTTCCAATCAATTGAATCGAGTAGAACTTTTAAGTAGTTATCGCTACTAGGTTTGTCAAAAAAATTAATAATATGAAGATACTCACCGTTTTGGATTTGTTTCCTTTCGGTGTTAGTCTTTGATGAGTTAAATAAGTCCAATTGCTCCATTTTCAAATTTACGTTTTTTTGTGATGGGAAAATTCAGGCTCTTTTGCTTGCGAAGCGGTCGCCATTGCGTTGGGGCAAGCAAATGTGCCTGAATGTGCGGTTGGCTTTCTATTCCTGTCGTTCATTTTGTTCACTGTCGTTGTCTTTTTACACTGAGCGATAACTCATCTATAGCCGCTATAAAACTTCCCCAATCCGCCGCATTGGAAGTATAGGCGAAGTTTTATTTGCTGCTATCTAAAGTATAGATTTTATTGCACCTCGCCAATGGGCGAGCGGATTTGCTGCAGGTTTTTGGTGGGTGCATGGGTGTAGATTTTTGTGGTTTGGCTGCTCCTGAGCCTTCGCCATTCTTGAATGCACCGTAAATCGGTTCTTTATCCCATTACAGGGGTTGCATAGCTCTGCCTTTGCCCATGCTTGCCTGACGGCGTTGAATTTTCAACCTTTAACGGGGCTTGTTTAAACAGCAATTCAAAGCTGCCTTGAATTTGGATGGCCTAAAGCATTGGGCCGCCCGCGGCAGGGATTGAACAAGGTAGCACGCCAAGGACTGGGGCCTGCGTGCGCGCGACAGGCAGGGCGACCTTGGGAGCCACTGCCGGGCCGCTGCACGCAAGCCCTAGGACTGCGGACTACCTGTGAAAGCCCGCAGCCGCCCTAAAAATAAGGCAGAATAAAAAAGAGAAAATTAGAACAAAGGCTCGGCGGTGGCTGGGAAGGATTCGTGTTGACTCAATTAAAATCCTGATTCTCGTAGTGGTAAATGCCTTTTTCGGGGGCCGCCGCAATGTGGATCATGAATTCGGCCAATTTTTGGTCGGAAACCGGCCGCAAAAAGCGCAGGCGTCCGCGCAAAATCCCCATCATCGATTTCATGATGCGCATTGCCAAGCGTTCAGCTGGCCTAGATTCCGCACGCTGCCCCAAGAGCAAGCCGGGCCGCACTATGTTTAAACGGTCCATGCCCAAGCGGCGCAAGCCCATTTCCATATCGCCCTTGGCCTTTAAATAGGGCCATATTGACATTGGATTGGCTCCCTGCGATGAAACAACCGTGAAACTTCGGCACCAAAGCCGAGCCCGACGGCCTACCGCCAATACCAAATCCACATCGACGGCCCGAAATGCGGCCATGCTGCCCGCTTTTTTGCGGGTTGTGCCCAAACAGCAATACACCTGATTTGCCGAAATTTCTTCCCCCCATTGGTCCACCTCGTTCCAGTCGAGCAATAAAACCTGCAATTTGGTGTGTTCAAGCGGAAAGGCTTTGCGAACCACCACCTTAACCAGGCCAACCTCGTCGCGGTCAAGAAGCTGTTTTGTTAATTCCATGCCCACCAACCCGGTGGCTCCAACGACCAATGCAGTTTCTTTCATAGAGCTCAGCAGAAATCCTTAATTTTGTTGCCGCATAAATGTAGGCAAAGAAACTATACCCATGGCTCAATTTTATTCTTTACGTGTTGCAGAGGTTCTACGAGAAACCCCCGACGCGGTTTCCATTTCTTTTGAAATTCCGGCCCATTTGGCTTCCGAATTTTCGTACATCTCGGGCCAGTATTTGACGTTGAAGGCAAGCATTGCCGGAGAAGAGGTTCGCCGAGCGTATTCCTTGTGTTCGGCTCCGGGCCAAGATGCCAGCCTAAGGGTGGCAGTTAAAGAGGTTGCCGGCGGCAAAATGTCCACCTTCTTAAACCGCAACCTGAAAGCCGGCGATTCCTTGGAGGTGATGCCGCCTGAGGGCCGTTTTTACTTAAACCACGACGCCAGCCTTGCGCGCCGCTATGTGCTCATTGCCGGGGGAAGTGGAATTACGCCCATGATGAGCATATTGCGCAGCGCATTGCAGGCCGAACCTCAGGCCTCTTTCCTGTTGTTGTACGCCAACCGGAATCAGGAATCCATCATTTTTGAATCTGTCTTGAATGCGTTGGTGCAGCACCATGGAGCGCGTCTTGAGGTACGGCACTATTTGGATTCGGGGGCTCAAGGCACCTACCAGGCAGGCCCATTGAATGCAGAAGTGCTTTCAACTGCATTGAATCGGGAATCGTGGACCGAAAACACCCATGCTTTTATATGCGGTCCTGGCCCCATGATGGAACAGGCCAAGCAGTCCTTGCTGAGCGCAGGGTTGGCGTCAGAGCGCATCTACATCGAGTATTTTTCGGCCCCGGTGGCCGCCGAGAAGTCTGCCCCGGCCATGGAGGCAACTTCCGCCCCAGCCGAGGGAAGCAAAGTGATTATAACGCTGTATGGAGAAACCACCGAGGTATTGATTAAAGACAATACCACCATATTGAAGGCCGCCACCAAGGCTGGATTGGATGCTCCGTTTAGCTGTGAAGCAGGCATTTGTTCGACCTGTATGGCCAAAATAACCGAGGGCAGCGCACGCATGGACGAAAACAACATTTTGAGTGCTGATGAAGTGAAGCAGGGCTATGTTTTAACCTGCCAATCGCATCCAACCTCGCCGGTGGTTCGGTTGGAGTACCTAGATTGATGCATTGATACATGGAAACGCCTCCGCGGGCTTGGGTTAAGAATGCAGAGGAATTGCGGGCGGAACTGTCGAAAAGGGAGGTTGATGAGGCTACGGCCATCAAAAAGCGGCTAAAGGAACTGGGTTCTGAAGGTGTTGATGCGCGGGTGGCGGCCATTGGGCCAAAGGTTGAAGCGGCCATAGATTGCACCCAATGTGCAGCGTGCTGCAAGGTCTTGGAGCCAGAATTGAGTCAAGCAGACTTGGGTCGATTGCCGGCCATTGAGGGTTTAGGCTTGGTTGAATTCGCCCGGACTCGGACCGAGTCATCGAACAGTGGGAGGGTATTTTTAAAAGCGGGTCCTTGCGCACATTTAAAGGGCGGTTCTTGTTCCATATACGCTCAGCGGCCAGAATCCTGTGCCGATTTCCCCCATTTATACCGTCCTCATTTTATGTACCGCCGATTAATTTGGGAACATTACACCTTGTGTCCCATTGTTTTTAACGTGGTGCAGTGTTTAATCGAAGAATTGAATGGAAAATTAGAGGGGGAGACTGATTTTGGCAACCTGAGCCCTTCTGCATAACCGCTTTAATTGTTAAATTTGCATCATGGCGGACGAAGAGCCCGAATTTGACGAAGAGGTAAACAAGATCCACAATGAAGGTGGGGGATTTAGTCCCCAATCCTTTATATCGGGGATGTATCAGGAGTATTTTCTGGATTATGCCTCGTATGTCATTTTAGAACGGGCGGTACCTGCGTTAGAAGATGGATTAAAGCCTGTTCAGCGCCGCATTTTACATTCCATGATGGAATTGGAAGATGGGAGGTACAACAAGGTGGCCAATGTGATTGGGAACACCATGAAGTACCACCCCCATGGCGACATGTCGATTACCGATGCCATGGTTCAATTGGGCCAAAAAGAAATTCTAATTGATACCCAAGGAAACTGGGGCAACATAATGACTGGCGACAGTGCGGCGGCCTCTCGTTACATAGAAGCGCGCCTTACGGCTTTTGCCAAAGAAGTGGTTTTTAATCCCAAAACCACCGAATGGAACTTAAGTTACGACGGCAGAAACAGAGAGCCCGTAACCCTGCCTGTTAAATTCCCCTTGCTTTTAGCTCAAGGGGTAGAAGGCATTGCCGTTGGATTGGCTTGTAAAATAATGCCCCACAATTTTAATGAGCTGATTGATGCCAGCATTCAAGTTTTAAAGGGGAAGCCGGTGGAATTGTATCCGGATTTCCCTACGGCAGGCATGGTAGATGTGTCCAAATACAATTCTGGACTTCGGGGCGGGAAGCTCCGGATTCGGGCGCGCATATCCATTCAGGATCCCCGCACCCTTTGTGTTACGGAAATTCCGTTTGGAACCACTACAGGGAGTTTGATTGACAGCGTTATTTCGGCCAACGAAAAAGGGAAAATCAAGGTTAAGAAAATAGAAGACAACACCGCCCAAGATGTTGAGATTCTTATTCATTTGCATCCGGGCACATCGCCCGACCAGACCTTAGATGCCTTGTATGCCTTTACCGATTGCGAGATCAGTGTTTCGCCAAACTCTACCGTAATTTACAATCAGCGTCCGGAATTTATTTCGGTGGAAGAGATACTTACCCGAAATACAGCCCATACCAAGCGTTTGCTCGAAATGGAGCTGAACATCCGCGAAGGGGAATTGCAAGAGGACATTTTATACACCTCCTTAGAGAAAATCTTCATTGAAAATCGGATTTACCGCGATATAGAAGAATGTGAAACCTGGGATGCCATTTTGGAGGTGATTGACCAAGGATTAAGTCCATTTAAGCCCTTGTTTTACCGGGAAATTACCGTTGAAGATATTGCGAAGCTGACCGAAATTCGCATCAAGCGGATTTCAAAGTTCGATGGGTTTAAGGCCGACGAAAAGTTGCGCAGGCTAAACGAAGAGTTGGAGCAGGTTCGGGCCAATTTGGCAACGCTGACCGATTATGCCATTGAGTGGTACAAGGAACTAAAGAGGAAGTACGGCAAAGGTCGGGAGCGTAAAACCGAAATTCGCTCCTTTGAATCTATTGAGGCCACCAAAGTGGTGGCACGCACCGAAAAGCTATACTTTGACCAGGAGAATGGGTTTGCTGGCTATGGTTTAAAGAATGCGAATTTCATTTCAGAATGTTCTGACATTGATGACATTGTGGTGATTCGAGAGGACGGCACCATGATGGTTACCAAGGTCAGCGAAAAAAGCCATGTAGGCAAAGGGTTGTTGCACATTGCGGTTTGGAACCGAGACGACGACAGAACCGTTTACCACATGCTGTACCGCGACGGGAAGAATGGGCCCGTGTACATGAAGCGCTTTCAGGTGAGCAGCATTACCCGCGACAAAGAATACGATTTAACCAAGGGTTCAAAAGATTCGGCTGTGGTCTATTTCAGCGTTAATCCAAATGGAGAATCTGAAACCTTAACCATATACCTGAAGCCTCGCCCCAAATTGCGCAAGCAGGTGTTTGATATCAATTTGGGCGAATTGGCGGTGAAAGGCAGGGCCGCTCAAGGTAATTTGGTGTCCAAATCGCCCATACGCCGGATTGTGGCCAAAGAACGTGGGGAATCAACCTTAGGTGCCCTTAAGTTTTGGCTCGATGAAGAAACGCGGCGGTTGAATGCCGATGAACGGGGTCGATTCCTAGGCGGATTTAATCCCGGGGACCGCCTTATTGAAATCAGTAAATCGGGAAATTACCGGCTGCTTAAGCCCGACTTAAGCCTGCATTTTGAAGACGATGCTTTTTTGATTGAACGCTACGAAAAAGACCAAGTTGTAACTCTGGTGTATTTTGATGCCGAAAAGACCTGGTACATGGTAAAGCGTTTTTTGCCGGAAACCGAAGACAAGCCCGTTGGATTGATTGGCGACCACCCCAAATCGTTTATCGAAACCGCCAGCTTAGATGCCCGACCCGTTTTGCAGGTTAATTTTCTGAAGGGGGTTGCCAAAGAGAAAACCAGCGTGGAACTTCCCGCGGAAGACTTGGTGGCCACCCGCGGTGAAAAGGCCAAAGGAAATAAATTGGCCTTCGACAACATCAAAAAGATATCTTGGGGGCAAGCGCTTGCGGGTCCAGAAGTAGAACAAGTTGCCGAACCAGAAACGCCCGAAGAAGCCGAAAAGGAGGCCGAGGATGGTTCAGACGAAAGCAAAGGCTATAGCCCCGGAACGGTCATTGATTTCGGGGACGATCAGCCGACCTTGTTTTAGGGATTGATTTTGTTTCTTAGAATCCACTTGATTGATTCGAAACCGGGGTTTTTATTCAAATTGCACAAAATCCCTCCAATTCATAAGTTCAATTTCATCGGAACCTGTGAAGGTTTGAAGTGCATCGTACAGAATGAGCCCTTTTGAAAATTTGGATTAAAAACCAGCCTTTTTATACAAATCTGGTATTCTTGTACCTGATTTGAATAAAAAATGGTTCAATGGCAAGCAAGATTGAGGGGCGAGGTTCGCTCTTTCCTGACTTCCGTATTTTAATACCCAAGCCCAAATTTATTTTTATAAAATCATGGGTTGCAGAAGGGTTTATGAAAAAACGCAGAAGTCTGTAGCTGTCCGAGGCTAGGTTTTTAGCCACCCATGCAGGAATAGATGGGGCTACGCTGTTTGCGGCTAGGTTTTTAGCCACGAATGCACGAATGGTTGTGGCTGAGGCTTTAGCCACCCATAAAGGAATAGGTGGGGCTATGGTTTTTGCGGCTAGGTTTTTAGCCACGAATGCACGAATGGTTGTGGCTGTGGCTTTAGCCACCCATGCAGGAATAGATGGGGCTACGCTGTTTGCGGCTAGGTTTTTAGCCACGAATGCACGAAGGGTTGTGGCTGTGGCTTTAGCCACTCATGCAGGAATAGATAGGGCTATGCTGTTTGCGGCTAGGTTTTTAGCTCCGAAAACACCCCATACGTGCATCCGTGGCTAAGTTGTTTGCAGCTTACCTTCCTTGTGCCAATGTCGCCCCGAAAACACAACATTCGTGGTTTCGTGGCTAAGTTATCTGCGGCTTACCTTCCTTGTGCCAATCTAGCCTCAAAAATATACCATTCGTGCATTCGTGGCTAAGTAATCTGCGGCTTAGCTTCCTTTCGCCAATGTAGCGGATTCGTTCTTAATGACCCGAAACTCTTTGAAACCTTATTATTACCACTACTCTTATCTACGACCTGAACATAGGTGTTGCCATTCGGCATTTTTAGCTTGCTTACAAATACAGAACAAAAGTGGTTTCATCGAAATTGACACCCTAGCCAAAAATTAATTCTAGTAAAATAATGGGGACAGAAGGACTTCTGAAAAAAACTCGGAAGTCAAGATTGAGGGGCAAGGTTAGCTCTTTCCTGCTCTGTCAAATGTGGCGAACGTGGACAATTCCGTTTTGCGGTTTGGCAAGAATTTCCAATTGCCCAAGCTGGGGTAGGTTGATTGGAGTTGGCAGAATGAACGGTGTGGAGTAGTAGGCCGGGATCCTTTGAATCGAGGGCCTTGATTCCGGGCCTTAAAATTGGAAATAAATAAAGGATTGCACCCCGGCGTTCATAAATTGGTAGAACACAAATACCGCTAAAAACATGGCTGGAATTTGAGCGGTCAAGGGGAGGCGGTTCCAGGCAAGTTTATACGCCTCTTTCCAATTTGAAGGCAGCCAGTGCACCAGCATTCCTAAGGCAAATATGGCCCAAATCCACCCAAAGGTAGAGCCAACGGCTTGTATGTGGGCCCAGTCCCACCCTGGCCCCATCCACATTCTGTTCCACAAGGTTTCAACCAATTCCCACTTGTCGTTGGGGTTTTTTATGTCGCCCGATCTAAAAAACAGTCGGGTAAACGAAATGAAAATAAAGGTGAGGAATACCTTCCAAGCAATGACCAGCGGATGGGTTGATTTTTCGTAGGGCGAAATGTGTTTCCAGCCCTTGTACACCAACAAACCCAATCCGTTCAGTCCCCCCCAAACCAGAAAGTTCCAGCTGGCTCCATGCCACAAACCGCCAATCAGCATGGTAAGCAGCATATTGATGTTGGTAATTAAACCAGCCCAAATTCTGGGTTCCCATCGCCCTAAAGCATACGCTGTTCCAACCAGAATAGGCAGCATTCCCAGCAGCCACCACAAACCACTGATTCCTGCGGCAACGCCCACCAAAATACTTGTCCAAACCCAGGTACCTATCGTCGCTTTTCGGTTTCCCCCCAATGGAATATACAGGTAATCTTTCAGCCAACTGCTTAGGGATATGTGCCAGCGCCTCCAAAATTCGGCGACGTTGCGTGCTTTGTAGGGAGAGTCAAAATTGATGTGCAGGGTAAAGCCCATCAATAACGCCACACCAATGGCAATGTCGGTATAGCCAGAAAAGTCGGCATACACTTGCAGGGAATACACCAGCAATCCCATCACCATATCAAATCCCATAAATTGGTCGGGCGTAGCAAAAACCTTATCGACAAACTGCACCGCCAGGTAATCGGCCAAAATCAACTTTTTAGCCAAACCATTGAAGATTAAAAAAGTAGCCCGGCCCCAATCTTCCTTGCTTAATTTGAAGGGCAAGTACAATTGAGGGATAAATTCAGAGGCGCGCACAATAGGTCCGGCAACCAGCTGGGGGAAATAAGAAACGTAAAAGCCGAAATCAAGGATGTTTTTTACCGGTTTTAAGTTCCCTCGGTACACGTCAATGGCGTACGACATGGTTTGAAAGGTGAAAAAAGAAACCCCCACCGGTAGAGCTATGGAATCTATAGAAAACCCTGGATTTAGCGTTGAGGGGCTAAACTGATTGGCCCAAACACCTAGCCAATTTATCACCACAAACGGGGTTTCGGGGTTGAAAATTTTATTGGCGGCATCTGTAAAGAAGTAGGCATATTTAAAGTAGCAAAGGGCACCTAAATTCAAGAAAACACTGAGTGCCAGCCAGCCTTTTCGTTTCCAAGGTGTTTTCGCCCCCTCAATTTTAAATGCAATGGCGTAATCGGTCACGGTTGAAAAAACCAAAAGCAGCCAGAATAGGCCACTGGTTTTAAAATAAAAAAACAGACTAAGGGCAAATAAAAAGGCATTGCGCATGGCTATTCGGCGGTGCAATGCCGAAAATCCAAGCATAACCACCAAAAAAAACAACCAAAACTCCCATTGGGTAAAAATCAGGGGTTTGGTTTTGTCGAATACAGACAGCCACTGCCAAAGCGAGGCGGGAATCTCCGTTAAAATCTGGTTCATTTAAAGCGTTTCTTAAGGTAATATTGGTAGTCGGCAAGCAACGCTTCAAAGAGCATATCGCCGAGCAGTCTGTAGCCTTTAAATGTAAAATGCACTTTATCGCGTTGGGCCAAGGCATGGTCTTCCCAGGTTTTTGCTGAGCCTAATCCCCCCATAATTTCGAATAAATCCCAAACGGCGACCCCTTCGCTTTCGGCCAATTCAAACATGGCTTTCCGAACTACTTCTCCGTTTGGGTTGGGGCTGTAAGTTTTGCGCCTCCGCACCCGGTAGGGACGGTAGGAATCGTTGTTTGTGAGCAATAGAATGGCCGCTTGGGGATTTGTAGCCCGAACCTGTCGGATTAAATTTCTGTAGTTTGATTTGAAGGCCGCTACATCTAGTTCCCCTTTGGCTGCATCGTTGATTCCCAAGCCAAACAGCACCAAGTCGGGTTTTATTTCGGCCAGCTGTGCTCCCAACAAACTGCATTTCAGATAGGAGCTTGTGCTTGCGCCGTTTACCCCAAAGCTATGGTAGGTAATGCCGGGGTCTTCGTTTTCCAGTTGAATTCCATACAACACATAGGGTTTATCTGTTGAGTCCTTGGGCAAAATGGTAATTTTGAGGCTCTTTTCGTGCTTATCAAGAAAAAATTCACGGATTTGGGTTTCTGGGTGTCGAAACTCCCTATACGTAGTCGGAACGCTGTCTTCTCCCTGAAAAAGCACCCGATAAGGGGCAGATTCTTTGCCTTCGTAGAGTCGAACCAAATTAAAGTCGCTGCTCATTTTTACATGCGCCGGAAATTCAATTCGGATGCTGGCACCGCTATCGCTTGTAAATACGGCCATTCCTGTAAGGCCGAGCGGAACGGCGGGGTTTGCTTGAACGTTTTTGGCATAGTTCCAGTTGCCGGTATGTTTTACGATGTAATTTCCTGGATTGTTGGTTTTAGCAATAGAGTAGGGGAATAGCAATCCGCGGCTTCCAAGGTTTCCTGGGTAAAAGGACTGAAGCCGTTCCCTCAAGCGTCCTGAAATGATGTCGGCCTGTACATGGGAGCCGCCAAAATGAACCACATTGATTCGCCCCAACCCTTTAAACATCAATCGGTCTAAGGAAGCATAAAACGAAAACAATGCTGCGCTGCCTTTGGGCTGTATGCTGTTTTTTTCCCATTTCACAAAAGGATAGCTCGCCTTTGGCAGGGCTGTTTGCCCCCAGAGTAGGGGAGCAAGCCCAAAAAACAGAACCGCCAACAAGCCGCAGTTTTTCATTTCTTTTGGATGGTTTTAACCCGCTTTTTTAACTGGTATAGTTGGTATTCTTTCATCAGGGCAGCATGAAATATCTGTCCCATTTTTCGAGCTCCCCGATTTGAGAAGTGGATGTAGTCTCCAACGGCAAGCTGGGGCGATGCCTTAACCCAGGCCAGCATCGATTGGGAGCCGCCCATGGCCGCCATCATATCGAAGTAAACAGCTCCATGGGCCAAAACGGTGTCTTTCAAAATCTGCACAAACTGGGGCAATAAAGGATGGGTTTGCCAATTTCCTGCTTTAAAGATAGCCATGTCGCTGGGTCCCATAAAAACGATAGGCAGGTTCCGGCTGTTTCGTTTCAAAAAATCTATTTGTTTGCCCATGGTTGCGGCGTATTGCTTTGCCGAGTACTCGCCCGAAAGCGAAGGAATCATATTGCCACCGAATTCCATCAGCAGTACATCGGCATCCAAGGCTTTTAGGCCTTGAGCCATAGATGCGGCATCGGTTCCTGTAAAAATGGTTCCCGAGCAGCCTCGCATCGGGAGGTTGTCAACAACAACTCCGCTGCTTCCTGTTAATGAAATTCCATAAAACACGGCTCCGGAGTCGCTTTGCAGGGAAATGCTAATTTGTTTTAGGGGTTCGCCGGTTTTGATTGCAGCGGACTGAAGTCCTGTTCCTGCGGGTAGCGTTTGGCTAAACCCTGTAGAGGCCGAAACCTGCAAATGGCTGTTTCTGTGTCCGGTCAGCAATACCACTTTGCTAAAGGCACCTGAGGCGGCCGTGGCGCTCATTCCCTTTGCAAATCTCAATTCCACACGGCCCGAATCCATTTTTGAAAAACTCAAAAGCGGGCCGTAGCTTCGGTGTGCGGCATGCCGGCCCGAGGGCGGTCCCCACAATAAATATCGCCGTAAGGAGCCATTTGCGGTTTGCCCAACGGTGGCGGTAGGAATGGTTTGTTGAATGGGCAGCAGCCCGGGGCCGATGCCCCCAAATCGGGCTTGCAACTCATTGCGCAACACGTCTGAAATGCGGTCAATCTCAATTTGCGAATCGCCCCAATGCATAATCCGCACAAAAGGAGCGGGCTTTTGGCCTTTCTCCAGCGAATCCAATTGCTGAAAAAAAGCATTCAGCACATCTGGTTTTTTTGGGGGTATATGCAGTTGTGCGGGGTCTTTGGCTTTTAATTCAAGCACTAAGTTCAGGCTGTCTTGGGCACCTTGCAAAGAGGACAGCCGAATGCTGTCGGCCACCCGTTCTTTTTCCATGGCGGCCAAATCCACTTCGGACAGGGTATCCTTTTGCCAAAGTGCATTCCAGCTTTTCCATTTTATTTCCCAAGAGCCTATTTGGGGGTTGCGTTCTGGCCACAAGGCCGTTAGTGCCCCCATCGCCAATAATACGACGGCTACCACACCCGCTACTTTGAGGGGGGAATCAAAATCGGGTTTTGACGGCCTTATTTTCATTTGGGGATTTTTATTTTTTGGCCAGGTTGAATGATGTCTTTGTTGCCCATTCGATTGGCCTTTTGAATATCGAGGTGAGAAACTCCCGGGTATTTCTGGGCAATCGACCATAAGGTTTCGCCCGACCGCACGGTGTGGTACCGCCCTTTCATTTGAGGCACTGTTTTGGGTTTTTGAGGCTCTCGGGTGGGCAAAAACAGCGGGATTTCTTCGGGAATGGCTGCGGGGGAAACCGAGATTGGAGCCAGGGGCAGCAGCATTGTTTCATTGTCATGAAGAAGGGCTGGTTCAATTCCGTTCAATTCAAACCAAAGTTCAGGGTCGATTTTCATTTGCAGCATGGCAGCCATTAAACTGTCTGGCTTGGCGCGAAGGCGTTGAAAACCAAAGCGGAGAAGCGGGTCCTGGTCCAGCGGTTTTCGGGGCAGTTCAGACTTAGAATACACCCGGGCGCCCAATGGGATTACCTCGCCAATCAAATGGGGATTCTGACGTTGGAATGAAACAGAATCTTCTTTCAACCAAGCGATGTAGGCTCTTTTTGGTTCTGCTTGCTGCAGCCTGTGATGCGGCATTTTATTGGGTGGGGTTAAGGCTTGGCCCGGAATAATTTCTTTGTGGTAGGCGTACACATACACGGTGGCAAGAAAACGGTGGTAAAGCTGCATGGTGGCGGCCTCCATGCCTTCAAAAACAGATCGGCAGGATAAGGCATCGCAGCTTCGGTATTGGGCTTGCCGAACGGTGGACGGCGAGGATAAAAAGGCCAGTATCGCCAAGCTGTTCGGCTCAAAATCTGCCCATAAATCCCGAAGTTGGTTCAATGCTACATCGACACTTAATTCGGGGTCAAAACGTTCGTCTATGTGCGAATTTATCAAAAGGCCATACTTCGCTGCCACGGAAGAGTGCATCTGCCAAGCCCCATTCCGAAGGTCTTCTTGACCTAAAAGCGCCTCTGAAACGCCCAACGATGCAGGCAAATAACACAAAGATCCCGGAAGGCCAATGGCATTAAGCCCGGCCGAAAGCCCGTGTGTTTTTGATATCTCGATGGCCCATTGGCCTAGCTTGTTGCGGTGATTTGCCAAAAGGTCTATGACCTCCTTACGGACGGCCTCGCTCGAAACCCATTCAAATTCAGGCGCTGCTTTTTTTAAATTGGCAGAAAATTCGGAATCCGCTAAGCCCTGACCTACAAGTCCAAAATGGAGTGTACAGGTCATAAGCAAAAACAAAACGCCCAATCTGCCTTGGCAGCGTTTCTTCCATAGCCTTGCTATGGGGACTGCTTCTGCACAACCCAATCTGAGGCTTTCTGCCCAATGTTTTATTTCTTCTAGAACTAGCATGCGAATTCTTGATCCTCCTCTGTTTCCTTCTGAGTTTTGTCAAAAATCAGGCTTGATTTCCCCAACAATATAGACCAACAAGCATTTGTTGCGATTCAGAATGGCCTCTTTCATAAAGTAAAGTTAATAAGTTTCATGCAATTGTTGGGGGCACTTAGCTTTCCCCTTTATTTCTTCAAGATGGGTTCGGGCGGCGAACGGTTGTTGGTTCTATTTCAAATGCCTGCTCGTTTTGGATTCCTTTTTTTAATTGGCTTGTGGGTTCGGGATTTATATGTTCTTGTTTTATTGGGGCTACCCCAACAACTCCTTTTTTGCTTGAAGTCTTAGCCGGTGCAAAATAGGAGGAGGTAGGGGTGAAAGCCTGCAGCCGTTGAAAGAACAAAACGGCAACAACCTAAAATTTCAATTTAGGGGGCGTTCCAATAGCAAAGTTCGACCTGTCCCTGTTGAATTTTGAGGTAGCTGAAGTGGCTGAGCCAGTCGCCGGTATTGATGTAGCGGCAGCCACCCGGCAGGGGGTGAATGCTTGGCAAATGTCTGTGGCCAAAGACGAAGTCGGTGCCGGGGAAGGCGCTGCTTTGTTGCAATGCGTACTGGTAGAGCCATTCGCGGTCTTCGCCCAGAAAATGGCGTTCGGACTCGGCATGGGCTGCGCGGCTGCGTCGGCTTAAATATTGAGCCAGTGCAAAGGAGAAATTGGGGTGCAGCCGGCTAAAACACCAGCGAAAAAAGGAACTGCGAAAAATGCGTTTGAAGATTTTGTAGGAATGGTCGCCGGGGCCAAGTCCATCGCCGTGGGCCAGAAAAAAGGTACGTCCGCCTAAATTCCAGAATTCGCCTTGATGATGTACTTGCAAACCGCATTCCGTGGCCAAATATCCGTAGGTCCACATATCGTGGTTTCCTGGGAAAAAATGAATGGGCAAGCCTTGGTCGGTCCAATGCGACAGGCAGCCCAGCAAGCGGGAATAGCCCCGGGGCACTGCTTGTTTTAACTCGTACCAAAAATCGAACACATCGCCCAGTAGAACAATGGCTTGAGCCTGAGGAGCCACCGTGTTGATCCAGTGCACCAACTGTTTTTCGCGCTCCAGACTCTGGGCGGGACCGGGCACCCCCAAGTGGGCATCAGACACGACAAACACCGTGCCTTGGTGGTAGGTTTTAAGGCAGATGTTGTTCAATGGCCTTATTCAGTTCGGGGCCGCGCAGGTTTGAGGCTAAAATTACCCCGTTTGCGTCGAGCAAAAAGTTGGAGGGAATGCTGTTGATGCCGTACAAACGGGCGGCTTCAGAGTTGAAATAACCCAAGTCTGACAGTTGAGGCCAGCTGAGTTTGTCATCTTTAATGCCTCTGAGCCAGGCTTCTTTATTTTGGTCAAGACTAACCCCAATAATTTCAAGTCCTTTGGCCTTGAATTTAGAATAAGCGGCCCGCAGGTTCGGATTTTCGGCCCGGCAGGGTGCACACCAGGAGGCCCAGAAATCGATCAAAATCAGAGTATGTTTGCCGTAAAAATCCGACAGAGAAAGGGTGTCGCCTTTGGAGGTAGGCAGGGTAAAGTTGGGAGCGGTTTTTCCGGGAGCCAAGGCCAGTTTCATGCTGACCTGAGTGTTGAAATTTTCAACCCTAAAATTATTGGGAAACCGGGGCATCAAAGCATCTAAGACCTCTTTGAACAGGCCTAGGTTGTTCAGGTCGTCAACGTCAAGGTAGTAAATGGCTTGCAGGGTAGAAAAGGCGCCCAAATGAGCACGGACCCAGGCAATGATTTCCATTCGATACTGTTCCCATGCGCGTTGGTTCTGCTCCATCGTGGCCTGGTTCGAAAGGCTGGAATTCTGCATTTGCTGGCTCAAGGAGTCTTGAATGCGCGAAAAGGAATCTGCCAGGCGAAAGACTTCATTGAGCAGGGCGGTTTCGGGGCTGCCTTCAACGCGAATGGGGCGGGCCATGAATCGGGGGTCGATTTCGAGGAATATTTTCTCGGTCGAGTCGGTAATGATGGGGCAAATGTTGGAGGGCATTTGCATGGGTGAGGCGGGCTGATTGGGCCCCAACCGAAGCTGGTAAAAGTTAACTCCCCCGGCGGGTTTGGTAATGCAAAAGCCGTCGTTGGCATCAATCACAACGCTGTCGATGAGTTCAGTTCCGTTGGAACCCAGTTCTTCAAAATAGAGAACCATGCCTTTGGCGCCGCGTATCGTGCCAGAAATGGGTCCATCGGGGGCCGATTCGGTTTTGCAAGCCAGAAGGCCGGTTAAAAAAAGAACACCAAAATAAAGGGTATTGCTGGGTTTCATGCCAATTTGAGTTTCAAAATTTCGGAGGCCATTTTTGGGTCGGCCTTGCCACCGCTTGCTTTCATTAGTTTGCCCATAAACATACCGAGCAATCCGGTTTTGCCTTCGCGGTAACGGGCCAGTTCTTCTGGCATTTCGGCGATGACCTGATCGGCCAGCATTTCCAGGGTGGCCCTATCGGATTCCTGCAATAAATTAAGTTTGGCGGCCAAGGCCTCGGGATCAGATTGAGGGGAAATGAGAAGGGCTTCGAGCAAAGGGCCTGCAGCGGCGGTATAACTTACTTTTGAAGATTCGACCAAGCGAATTAGGGAGCCTAAGGTTGAGGGCGACAGCGGGAACTCGCCCATGCCAATTCCTTGTTCGTTCAGGTAGTTTTTTACCCGGACTAGGAGCCAATTGGCGGCATTTTTTACTTGGTTGCAGTGTTTCGCAAGTTCTTCGAGGTAAAGGGCTTCAGACTTGTTTTCGACCAACAGAGCGGCCTCGGCGGGCGAAAGGCCCCATTGACCGGTGTATTTTTCGTAGAGTGCCATGGGCAGCGGGGGCAGTTGTTGTTGAACCCACTGAATGTATTCGGGACTTATGAAAACCGGAGGCAAATCGGGTTCTGGAAAATAGCGGTAGTCGTTGGCGTCTTCTTTGCTGCGCAGGGAGTGTGTAACTCCTTTCATGGCGTCAAACTGCCGGGTTTCTTGGGCAATAGGCTGACCGGTTTCGATGCATTCAATTTGCCGGCGTGTTTCGTACTCAATGGCCTTTTGAACGTGGCGCATGGAGTTCATGTTTTTCACCTCCACCTTTATTCCCAAGGTCGGTTCGCCTTTTAAACGGACGCTAATGTTGGCATCGCAGCGCAGGGAGCCTTCTTCCATGTTGCCGTCGCAAATATCTAGGTGCCGCACCAGGCGACGCACTTCGGTTAGGTACAAGTAAGCTTCGCGGGCAGAGCGAATGTCTGGGCGAGAAACCATTTCAAGCAAAGGAACTCCGGCCCGATTTAGGTCAATGAGCGAGTCGAAGGGGTCTTGGTCGTGCATGCTTTTTCCGGCATCTTCTTCCATGTGAATGCGCTCCAATCCCACTTGTTTTTTTTCGCCTTCATCGGTTATAAATTCTACGCAGCCTCCCTCGCAAATGGGAGTGGTGTGCTGAGTAATTTGATAGCCTTTTGGCAAATCGGCATAGAAATAATTTTTTCGGGCATAGTGGTTTTCAGGGCGAATGCGGGAACCTGTGGCCAAACCTAGGCGGACTGCAAATTCAAGGACTCGGCTGTTGACCACAGGCAGGGTACCCGGCATACCCACCGATACAGCACTTACATGGTGGTTGGGCATAGCTCCATAGGCAGCTGAATCAGAACTGTAGGCCTTGCTGAGGGTGGAAAGCTGAATATGTACTTCTAAGCCCACCACCGTTTCGTACCGATCAATCATACTGCAAAGATGAAAAAAAGTTTGCAGGGAAAATGGACTTCATTGCAGGGGGCTGAGCCGCGTTCAAAAATAGGAGCAAAGACCTTGAAACAAGGCCAAGGGGCAAGGGTATATGAACAAGAAAAGGCCCCAAACAGATTTTTGTTTGCTGTTTTGGGCGGTAGCCGGCCGGCAAAATAGGCTGATGCAAGCCGTGTTGCAATTCACTAATACCGGTCGCAGTCCTTATATTCCAGTACTTCCGCCCAAAGCTGTTTCAAAACCTTCTTTTTTCAGTTTGGTTTGCACTGCATTCCAGCATTTTTCACAAAAGGCCAACTTCACCCGATCAATGGTTTTTATGGTTTCGGCGGCGTCCATCATAACGCAACCCTCCATGGGGCAATGCGACAAACCTAAATTATGGCCAAGCTCGTGCACACTGATTTTTTTAAGGCGCATCAGATACGAAGGCTTTCCTTTGGGCAGGCGAAAAGTTGAAACCACGCAGGCTGCTCCCGGCATGTAACCCAAGCCAAATACGCCCCAATCCCGGTATTTGAATTCCGGTTGTTTTACCTGCCCGTCTTTGCCGCGCTTGGTGGCCGAAATGTCTTTTTGGCTTAAACCCAAGACGCAGAACACATGGGGAGCTTTGCTGCGCTTTAAGTGTGCCAACAGGCTATCGGCACGGTACCGGGATGATTTTAC
>Ga0247843_1004024_pt1 | contig 22670 bp, 18 predicted proteins | sample LaCruzMarch2017__FD_192420 | JGI IMG/M metagenome (GOLD analysis project Ga0247843, IMG submission 192420) | Freshwater microbial communities from meromictic Lake La Cruz, Castile-La Mancha, Spain - LaCruzMarch2017_8m | ecosystem: Environmental > Aquatic > Freshwater > Lake | place: Spain...
CCGGGCTTGCCCAAGCAGTGCGGCGCCATCTTCGCCCATTGGGCATCCGTCAGTACGAATCGTTCCATCCAGAGCTTGAATCACAAATCCAACGCCTTGCGAATCCCAATTCTCAACAGGTCCTAGCGCGCCGCGAGCCACGCCCCGGCCAGCGCCACCGCCCGCCGCGCCGCCCCCACATGGTTCACCGCGCGCAGGAAGCCATGCGCGGTGCCGGGGAACAGCTCGAAGCTCAGTGGCACCCCGGCGGCCCGCAGCTTGGCGGCGAAGGCGTGGTTCTCGGCCGCCAGCACGTCCAGTTCCGCCACATGCAGCAGGGTCGGCGGCAGGCCGGCCAGGTCGGCGCGCAGCGGCGCGGCCAGCGGATTCAGCCGGTCCGCCGGGCGCGGGCAGTAGCAATCCCAGTAGAAGCGCATCTTGTCGCGGGTCAGGAAGTAGCCATCGGCGAATTCGCGGTAGCTTGCCGTGTCGAGGTCGGCGTCGAACACGCCATAGTTCAACATCAGGCCGGACAGGCGAAGGTCCGGGTCGGTGGCGCGCAGCAGCAGCGCCACCCCCATCGCCAGGTTGGCGCCCGCACTGTCGCCGCCGAGGATGATGCGGCTGGGATCCAAGCCAAGCGAGGCACCTTCCCGCGCCGCCCAGCGGACCAGCGCGGCGCATTCCTCGAGCGCCTGGGGGAAGGCCGCCTCCGGGCTCAGCGCATAATCGGGGCCCAGCACCGCCACGCCGCCGGCCGCCGCCGTGTCGCGCATCAGCCGGTCATGCGTGTCGATGCTGTTCCACACCCAGCCGCCGCCATGCAGATAGATCAGGATCGGCAGCCGGCCGGCCTTCGGGCGGTGGAAGCGTGTCTGGATCCGCCGGCCGCGGAGCGGCAGCCACAGGTCGCGGCTTTCTTCCATCACCGGCCCGCCGGCGCCAAGCGGCAGGTTCAGCGCCTCGGTCGTCGCGCGCGCCGCATCCAGCGGCAAGGCGAGGGCGATCGGCGGGTGCTTCGCGCCTTCTGCCTCCATCATCGCGCTGAAGGCCAGCATCTCGGGGTCCCAGCGAGGGTCGGTGGCGGGCATGGGCAAGCGTCTCCTGTCATCGGCGCGTGGTTGCGGTGCAGCATGGGGCACGCCAAGTCTCCCCCCATGCACGATACGCTGCGCAAGGGCTTTCGCGAGACCTCCCTCTACCGGCCGAAAAGCCTGGTGCTGGTGGCCGACCCGCAGATACCCAGTGCCGCGCTGCTGGCGCGCAACATCGCGGCCGGCGCCTTTGCCGGCCCGCGGCATGTGGTGGGCCTGGCGGCCGACGGTCTTTGCCCGCTCGACAGCATCGCCGACCTGCCGGCGGCCCCCGACCTTGCGGTGCTGGCGCTGCCGCCGGCCGCGCTGGACGCGGCGCTGGCGGCCCTCGCCGCCCGCGGCGCGCGGGCCGCCATCATTCCCGGGGAGGCACCGGAGCGGCTCGGAAGCATGACCGCGCGGCACGGGCTGCGGGCGCTCGGCCCCGCCAGCTTCGGCGTGGCGGTGCCCGGCATCGGGCTGAATGCCACCCTGTCGCACCTGGCACCCCGGCCCGGGCGGCTGGCGCTGCTCTGCCAGTCCTCCGCGCTGGCGCGCAGCCTGCTGGACTGGGCGGAGGCGGAATCGGTCGGCTTCAGCCATGTGATCGGCATCGGCGCCAATGGCGATCTCGGCTTCGCGCATGCGCTGGACTGGCTCTCGCGCGATCCCGGCACCAGCGCGGTGCTGATGGATTTGCGGCGCATCAACAATCGCCGGCTGTTCGTCTCGGCGGCGCGGGCGGTGGCGCGCACCCGCCCGGTGGTGGCCATGCGCCCGGGCGGGCGGCTGGATGATCCGACCGGCATGGCGGATGCGGTCATGCAGGCGGCGCTCAGGCGCGCCGGGGTGCTGGTGGTGGAGGGGCTGGAGGCCATGCTCTCCGCCGCCGAGACATTGGCGCGCACCCGCCTTGCGCCGCGCGGCGGGCAGGGGCGGGTGGCGGTGCTGGCCAATGGCTGGGGGCTCGGCCGGCTGGCGGCGGATGCGGTGCTGGCGCGCGGCGATGTGCTGGCCGGCCCGCCCGAGACCCTGGCCGCGGCGGACGCGACGGGCCTGGCCGAACGGGCGGCGGCGCGCATGGCCGAACCGGGGCTGGACGCGCTGATCCTGGCGCATGCGCCGGCCGGCGACGATGCCGCGACCAACCTCAGCGCGGCGCTGGGCCCGCTGGCCCGGGCCGGTCGGGGCGCGCCGCTGCTGCTGGCCTGGGCGGGCCAGGCGACGGCGGGGGCCGAGCGCGCAGCGCTGGCGCGGGCCGGGCTCGCGGTGTTCGCCACGCCCGAGGAAGCGGCGGAGGGCGCGCACCATCTGCTGACCGACCGGCGCAACCGCGCCGCCATGGCCGAACTGCCGGGCCGCGACGTGCTGGCGCTGGCGCCCGACCGGGCGCGCGTCGCCGCCACGCTCGCCGCGATCCGTGCCGAGGGCAGGCTGGCCGCCACCGAGGATGAGGCGCTTTCGGTGCTGGCCGCCTATGGCATGCCCGTGGTGGCGGGCCGCGTCGCCGCCACCCCGGAAGCGGCCGCGGCGGCGGCCGAGGCGCTGGGCTTCCCGGTGGTGCTCAAGCTTCGCTCGGCCGCGATCAGCCGCAAGACCGAGGTGGGCGGGGTGGTGCTGAACCTCGCCGACGCCCCCGCCGTGGCCGCCGCCGCGCGCGGCATGCGCACGCGGCTGGACACGCTGCGCCCGGACCTGCCCTTCGCCGGCTTCCTGGTGCAGCGCCAGGCGCCGCGCGCGCTGGAATTGCGGCTTTGGCTGGCCGAGGAGCCGATGTTCGGCCCCTGGATCGGCTTTGGCCTCGGCGGCACCGCGGCCGAATTGCTGGGCGATGCCGGCATCGACCTGCCGCCGCTCAACGTGCCGCTGGCCGAGGCGCTGATCGGCCGCACCCGGGCCGCCATGCTGCTGGCCGGGTATCGCGACCACCCAACGGCCGACCGCCATGCGGTGGCCGAGGCGCTGGTGCGGCTGTCGCAGCTGGCGGTGGATTTCCCCGAGATCGCGGCACTCGGCATCAATCCGCTGTTCGCCGGGCCGGAGGGGGTGCTGGCCTGCGATGCCAGCCTGGATCTGCGCCCGGCCGGCGAGCGGTCCCTGCTGGCGATCCCGCCCTATCCGGAGGAATGGGTCAGCCATGTCGATTTGCGCGACGGCCGCCGCCTGACGGTGCGCCCGATCCGGCCGGAGGATGCAACGGAACACGCCGCCTTCATCCGTCGGCTGCCACCCGAAGATATTCGCTACCGCTTCTTCAGCCAGCTGCGGGAATTGCCGCCGGTGCAGATCGCCCGCCTGACGCAGATCGACTATGATCGCGAAATGGCCTTCTGCGCCATCGAGACCGGGCCGGACGGCACCGAATTGCTGCGCGGCGTCTCCCGCCTGATCCGCGAGCCCGAGGGGGATGAGGGCGAGTTCGCCGTGATCGTCGATGCCGCCATGAAGGGGCAGGGGCTCGCGGCCTATCTCATGCGCCGCCTGTTCGCCTGGGCGCCTGAGGCTGGCATCCGCGAGATCGTGGGCCAGGTGCTGCGCGACAATGCGCCGATGCTGGCCTTCATGCGCCACCTTGGCTTCGCGCTGCGGCGCAGCCCCGATGATGAGGATATCGTCGAGGCGCGCTTCACCCTGCCTTGAGCTTGGCGCGCAGCAGCCGCACGGCGCTGTCGGGCGTGGTCACGACGGGCCGCCCGGTTGCTTCGGCGACCGCGGCGGCAGCGCGCGCCAGGCTGAACTGGCCGAGCAGGATCACGTCGCAATCGGCCAGGCCTTGCGCGGCGGCCACGGCCAGCCGGTCATGCGTGGCGCCATCCCCGGCATCGAGCGCCGCCATCGCGCCTTCGGCCAGGGCGGGCACCAGCGTGACGCCGGGCGGAAACTCCGCCGGCATGGAGGCCAGCGTGCCCGGAAAGGTCGCCAGCAGCCCGATCCGCTGTCCATGCGCCAGCGCCTCGGTGATGGCGGCCTCGTTTGGCTTGAGCACGGGCAGCGGCGCGAGGTCGCGGGCGCAGGCCTCGATGCAGGGGCCGAAGGCCGAGCAGGAGAACAGGATGCCCGCCGCGCCCGTGCCGGCGGCATAGCGGGCCAGCGTCAGAAAGCGCGCCGCCATGTCGGGCGTCAGCCGGCCGGCCGCGGCCAAATCGGCCGAGAGGCTGTCATCCAGCAGGTTCATCAGCCGCGCTTCCGGCCAGGCCCGGGCGAAGGCGGCCTCGATCGGTGGCGGCGAATGGCGCAGCGCGTGGATCAGGGCGATGCGCATCAGGGCGCCGTGCAACGACGGAGCGGCGAGGGGAATTCCGAGCAGTCGGGGAAGATGATCTCGTCCGGCCCGCGCCGCTCGACGCGCAGCGCGTTCACCCCGGCGCGGCAGCCAAAGCCCATGTCGATGGGCACGCCCCGCCCGAGCGGCCCGGCCTGTGGCGGCACCGCGACGAAGCGGAATTCCAGCGCGTCCGGGCTGGCGGTCACGGTCTCGATCAGCCGCTGGCGATAGGGCACGTCCAGCACGCTGGCGCGCAGCACCACGTCGCGGGTGAAGATCACGCTGGGCTGGGCGGTGCAGCGCGGCCCGGTGGTGTCGCCGGCGGGAAACAGGCCGCCCGTCCAGGATCCAAAGACCCAGGCATGCGGCGGCTCGCCGCGCGGCTGCGCATCGCCGCTGCCGGCCAACAGGCAGGCCAGGCCGACCCCGAGCACCCAACGCCGCATGCCAACCCCCATCCTGTTCGGCCCCAACCTTACGCCCGGACGCGTCGTTACGCGATGGCCGGGCGCGTCGTCACGCGATGGCCGGGCGCGTCGTCACGCGATGCCCAGACGCGTCGTCACGCGATACCCAGACGCGTCGTCACGCGATACCCAGACGCGTCGTCACGCGATACCCAGACGCGTCGTCACGCGATACCCAGACGCGTCGTCACGCGATGGCCGGGCGCGGCGTGGGCGCATCGCGGACGGGCAGATGGATCAGCGCGGCGAAGGCCGCGCCGGCGACGCCAATCCACCACATGGCATCGTAGCTGCCGGTCCAGTCCAGGATCAGGCCGCCCAGGAAGGCGCCGGTGAAGCCGCCGATCTGGTGGCCGAAGAACACGAGCCCGAACAGGGTGGCCAGCCAGCGCGTGCCGAAATTGCGCGCCACCAGCGCGACCGTGGGGGGCACGGTGGACAACCACAGGATGCCCATTAGCGCGGCGAAGACCAGCACGGTTTCGCTCGTCTTGGGCACCGCGATGAAGCCCGCCATCAGCACCCCGCGGGCGGCATAGATCAGCACCAGCAGGTCCCGCCGCCGCCAGCGCTGCGAGAGTTCCCCCGCCGCCAGCGAGCCCGCAATGTTGAACAGCCCGATCAGCCCGATGGCGCCGGCGCCGACCGTGACGGGCAGGCCGCAGCTATGCACGAAGCCCGGCAGGTGCACGGTCAGGAAGCTGACATGCAGGCCGCAGACGAAGAAGCCGAAGAACAGGCACCAGAAGGAGCGGCTGCGGAAAGCCCGCGCCAGCGCCTGGCGGGCGGTTTCCTCATCGCTGCCGGCCGGGCGCGGCGCCGGCTTGCCATCCAGCGGCACCGCCAGCGGGATGATCAGCAGCGCGACCACGGCCATGGCCAGCATCGCCGCCTGCCAGCCCCAGCCGGCAATGCCCAGGCCCACGACCGGCACCACCAGGAACTGCCCGAAGGAACTGCCGGCGGTGCCGAGCCCAACCGCCCGGCCGCGCTGCTCGGGCGGCATCAGCCGGGTCAGGCTCGCGACGATCACCGGCATGCCGGCCGCCGAGACGGCGATGCCCATCACCAGGCCGGCGAAGAAGGTGAAGGGCAGGATATCGGCGCTCAGCGCCATGCCCGCCGTGCCGCCAGCCTGCAGCGCGGCCCCGAGCATCAGCACGCGCCGCCCGCCGATCCGGTCCGCCACCTGGCCCCAGATCGGCTGGGTGGCGCCGTTGACCAGAACCTGCAACGCGATGGCCAGCGCAAAGCCGCTGGCCGTCCAGCCATGGTCGGATGTCATCGGCGCCAGGAACAGGCCGAAGCTCTGGCGAAGGCCGGTGGCCAGGGCGGCGGCCAGCACCGCCGCCGTCACGATCAGCCCAATCGACGCAGCGCGACCTGACATGGGCTTATCCCTTCTTGCGCACGATCACGCCGAACAGCCCCACCATGTGGGCCCCAAAACGACGCTTGGGCAACAGGCGCTTCGCCGGACCCGAGCTGATTTCCTCATCCTCCTCCGCGTCACCCGGATGGAAGCAGAGCGGGGCGATGCTGTGGCCCTCGGCCGCCAGGCTGGTGGCGAGGCGCTCCAGGTCGATGCGGCGCAGCACCGACAGCTTGGCGTTGCTCACGATCGCGGTGTTGGAGGCCAGGCTGAATTCCAGCGTATGCACCGCGATGCCCCCCGGCTTCAGCGCATCCAGGCTGCTGGTCAGGATCGACAGTGCACGATCGACGCTGCCGGCCAGGGGCATGGCGCCGACGCTGAACAGCGCATCGAAGCGGCCCGCCAGGTCAGCTGGGATGGCGTGCGGATCGACTTCGCGCCAATCCACCAGCGCCTCGAACTCATCCAGCACGGCGACGTCCGGGTAGAGCATGCCCAGCAGATGGTGACGCGCCCGGGCTTCCGGATCGTCGCCGACCGCCTCGGGCACCTCGGTCCCCGGCGGGTCGCTGGCCAGCACCGTGACGCCGCGGGCGGCCAGCAGGGCCGGGATGCGGCTGCGACCGGAGTCCAGCGCCAGCACGCGCTTGCCCTCCGCGATGACCCCGGCCTCGGCCAGCGCCGCCACGACATAGGCATTTTCCCAGGCGCGGCGCCCCCGGTCATGGGGCGTGCCCAGCGCCGCCATGATCTCGGCCATCGCCGGTTCGGCCAATTGTCCGGCGGTGCACAGCTGGCACACCGGCTTGTCCAGTGTCGGCGGCGCGAAGCGGAAGGGGATGGCGGGGTCCTGCGGCGGTCGCAGCAGGAACAGCGGCAGCCGATAGTTCGGCCGGCCGATCATGCTCGCCCGGTCGGCATAGTCCTGGAATTCCCAGGTATGGGCGAAGGCGGTGCGCAGCTTCTCGATGCTGCCGAGCCGCCGGTGCCGCTCCACCTCCTCGGGCGAGGCAGGTTCGCGGCCGATCAGCAGCCGGAACGCCCAGGAGACGGCCTCGGCGCTGAGCAGCGGTTCGTTCTGCGCCATCAGAGCGCGGCCGCGGCTTTCAGGACCTCGGCGGCATGCGCCTCGGGCTTGACCTTGCGCCAGACCTTCACGATGCGGCCATCGGCGCCGACCAGGAAGCTCGACCGTTCCATGCCCATGTAGCTCTTGCCGTACATGCTTTTCTGCACCCAGGTGCCATATGCCAGGGCCACCGCATGATCCTCGTCGGACGCCAGCGGGAAGGTCAGGTTGAACTTGGTGGCGAACTTCTCGATCGGCTTCATCGGGTCGGGGGAGACGCCGATGATGGTCAGATTGAGCTTGCCCAGCGCCGGCAGCGCTTCCTGGATGCCGCAGGCCTGCTTGGTGCAGCCGGGCGTGTCCGCCTTCGGGTAGAAATACAGAAGATAGGGCGTGCCGGCCAAAGCCGCGCTGCTCACGCTGCGCCCGCCACTGGCCGGCATGGTGAAGCCAGGGGCCTGGTCGCCCTCGGCCGGGCCTGGGGCGGGCATGGTCGCGTCGGTGCTGGACATGGCGGGTCCTTTTCGCGGTCAGTGACGGTCGAGGGGGCCGACATGGCGGACAAAGCTCGCGCGCACCGTGGCGGCCACCATGCGCATCTGCGTGCGCAGGCTGTCCTGGTCAACCGGGGGGTTGGGGCAGAGCGGCGCCACCACCGCCAGCAGCGCCGAAGCCACGGGCCCGGGCAGCGTGTCCGGCGCGCCGCGCCCGAGGGTCAGGCGCAGATGCGCCTGGATGGTGCGCCAAAGCCGCTCGGCGTTGATGAGCTGCGCGGCCTCCGCGGCGGGCAGCAGCCCGGCGCGGCCGAGCGATGCCAGGGCGGTGCGGGTGGTTGGGCTCAGGATGGCGGGCAGGCGGTGCGCGTGCGCCACCTGAAGCGCCTGGGCGATGAACTCCACCTCGGTCAGCCCGCCCTCCATGCCCTTCACATCCCAGGGGCCATCGGCCGGCAGGTCGCGCAGCAGGCGCAGCCGCATCGCCGCCGCGTCGGCCAGCACCTGCGCGGCGTCGGCCGGGCGGGTCTGCGCGGTCCGGATCGCAGCCAGGACGCGACGCTTGAGGCCCGGTGGCCCCGCCACGAAGCGCGCACGCGTCAGCGCCATGCGTTCCCAGGTCCAGGCACTTTCCGCATGATAGCGCGCAAAGGCGCCGAGCGAGACCGCGACCGGCCCCTTGGAGCCCGACGGCCTGAGCCGCATATCCACCTCGAACAGGCGCCCCTCGGCGCCCGGCGCGGTCAGTGCGCCCACCACCTGGTTGGCGAGACGGCCGAAATAGACCTGCGGCGGCAACGCCTTTTGCCCGCCACGGCTCTCCGCCGCCTCGGCCGGATGGTCATAGACCAGGATCAGATCGAGATCGGAGGCCGGCTGCATGTCCTGCGCGCCAAGCTTGCCGAGCGCCACCACGCCGAACGCGCCCTGGCGGACGCGGCCATGCCGGCCCTCGAATTCGGCGGTGATGCGGGGCAGCAGCGCGGCGATGGCGGCGTCCGCCAGGCTGCTGCGCGCCACACCCGCGGCATCCGCATCGACCAGCCCCTCCAGCGCGGCCGCATCAATGTCGAAGCGGCGTTCGGCGACCAGCCGGCGCACGCCCTCCAGCGCTTCCTCCAGGAAGCGGGCATCGGCGACATGCCGGCTGATCAGCGCCGCCAGCGCCGCTGGCGGGTCGGCGGCCGCCAGGCTGCCGGCCAGGAAGCGCTCCATCGCCGCGCCATTCTGCGCCATATGCTCGGCCAGCCGGGGTGCCGCGCCAAGCACGAAGGACAGCCGGTCGAGCAGCGCCGGCGAGCGGGCCAGCATGGTCAGCGTTTGCACCCCCGCCTGCACGCGCTGCAGCGCGGCGTCGAGGCGCATCAGCGCCGCATCGGGCTGCGGCTGGCGCGCGAAGGCGGCGAGCATGGTGGGGACCAGCGCGGTCAGCAATTCGCGCGCCCTTTCGCTGCGTGTGGCGCGCGGTCGGCCATGGTGCCAGCCGCGGATCATGGCAGCGACCGAGGCCGGCTGCCTGAAGCCGAGCCCGGCCAGGGTCTCCAGCGTCGCCGGGTCATCCTCGACGCCGGTGAAGACCAGGTCGCCGGCGCCGGGTTCGGCCGACAAGGCGGGCGCTGCCTCGAACAGGCTGGCATAGTGGCGCTCCACGCGGCGCAGATGGCCGGTCAGCGCGGCGTGGAAACAGCCGGGATCGGGCAGGGCGGCGAAGCTTGCGATGCGCGCCAGGTCGGTGTCGGCGTCCGGCAGCCGGTGGGTCTGGCGGTCATCCACCATTTGCAGCCGGTGCTCGACCATGCGCAGGAAGCCATAGGCATCGGCCAGGTCGGCCGCGGCCCGCCGGTCGATCCGCCCGGCGGCGGCCAGCGCGGCCAGCGCGCCGAGCGTGGTCGGGTCGCGCAGCTCGGGGTCCCGCCCGCCCCAGATCAGTTGCAGCACCTGCACGCTGAACTCGATCTCGCGGATGCCGCCCCGGCCGAGCTTCACATCATGCCCGGCCACCCGCACATCGGCATGCGCGCCCTTGTGCGCCTTGTGCACATGGATCTGGCGCTTGATCGAATGGATGTCCGCCATGGCGGCGAAGTCCAGGTGGCGGCGCCAGACGAAGGGGCGGATGTCGCGCAGGAACGCCTCGCCGAGCGCCCGGTCCCCGGCCACCGGGCGCGCCTTGATCATGGCGGCGCGTTCCCAGTTCTGGCCCATGCTTTCATAGTAGGCGATGGCCCCGGGCAGCGCGACGGCGAGCGGCGTCGCCGCCGGGTCGGGCCGCAGCCTGAGGTCGGTGCGGAAGACGTAGCCATCTTCCGTCCGCTCCTCCATCAGTCGCACAAGGTCGCGCGCCAATCGCACATAGATGGCGCCCGCCCGGTCGGCATCGTAGGTTGCCGCGTGCGGGTCATAGAGCAGCATGAGGTCGATATCCGACGAGTAGTTCAACTCGCGAGCACCGAGCTTGCCCATGCCGAGCACGATCAGGCCCGAGCCGCGTCCGGTCGCGCGCGGGTCGCGCCGTGCCGCGCCGCCCGCCAGGCGCAGATCGCCGCGTGCCTCGGCGTCGCGCAGCAGATGCGCGCAGGCATAGTCGACGCAGGCATCGGCCAGGTCGGACAGCGCGCCGGTGACGCGATCGAGCGGCCAAAGCCCGGCCAGGTCCGCCACCCCCGCGATCAGCGCCGCCTGCCGCTTGGCGCGGCGCAGCAGCGATGCCACCGCGGGCCGCGCCGCGCCGGGATCGGCCCGGCCGAGCGGGTCGAGCGTATCTTCCATGGCGGCGTCCGGGCCGCGGGCGGCCAGACGCAGCAGGGTTGCGCTTTCACGCTCGGCCAGATCCGCGAGGAACCGGCTGTGCCCGCCCAAGGCAGCCAGGATCGCGGCACCTGCCGAGCTGGCCGCAAATCCAGCCTCGGCGGCGCCCCGAGCCGCGAAGCTGCCGAGGAGAGCCGCCGCCGCCGCCGCATCGAAGGGTCGGGGCAGTCGGGCCGGATCGATGCTTGGCGGCGCCGCGGGGCGCGCTTGGCGGGTTGGCATGCCGCAGCAGGTGACGCGTGAGGCAGGCAGCCGGTCAAGTGGTCCGTTGGGCGGCCGGCTGGGGGCAGGGGGTGCTTGGCCTGTTGATCCTGGTCTTGATCGGCACGGGCGTCCTGGCGCAGCGGCTGGCCGATGGGCCGCTTTCGCTCCCGCCGCTGGCCCGCGCCATCGAGGCGGCGGCGAATGAGGGAACCGCGCCGCATCGCGTGTCCGTGGAAAGTGCCGCCCTGGTCTGGCGTGGCTTTGGTGATTCCTCGCCGATCGAGATCCGGCTGTTTGGCGTGGCGATCGGCGACGCCAGCGGGACGAATCGCGCCGACTTGCCCGAAGCCGCCGTCACGCTGGCGCTGGGGCCGCTGTTGCAGGGCCAGGTGGCGCCCCGCCGGGTAACGCTGCGCGGCCTGACGCTGCGGCTGGCGGCACCGGCAGGGGGGGGCGGCCTCACGCTCGATCCCGGCGGTGGGGAAGCCTCCGTCCAGGACATACTGGCGCCCTTGCTGCACCCGCCCGTGCCCGGCCAGACCATGGCGACGCTGGAGGCCGTCCGCATCGAGGGAGCCCGCCTGCTGATCGACAAGGTCGGCACGCTGGAGGTCGCACGCCTGGAGGTGACACGACGCCCCGAGGGTGGCGTGGCCTTGGCCGCGACGGGACAGGCCCGGCAGGGCGACGCGACGCTGCCTTTGTCCATCACCGGCAGCCTGGATGCGGGCGGGATCGCGTTGCGCGTGGAGACGTCGCTCGATCGCCCGGGTGCTTTGCTGCCGGCGCTGGCGCCGCTGGAAGCGCCGGTCATGGTGCGCGCCGCGCTGCGGCTCGGCCTCGATGGGTCGGTGCAGCAGGTCGAGGCCGATCTCAGCCTGGGTGCCGGGGCGCTGGCCCTGGGCGAGGCGCCGGTCGGGCTGGCCGGCGGTACCGCGCGGCTGCTGCGTCAGGGCCAGGCGTGGCTGCTGCAGCAGGCAACGCTTCGGCTGGCCGGCCCGGGCGCGCCCACCCTGACCGCATCGGGCAGCCTGCGCCCGGTGCCCGGCGGCCAGCGGGCGGAGTTTTCGCTCGGCCTCGACCGGGTGGCGGTGCCGGACCTCGCGCGCTTCTGGCCGGCGCCGGTGCTGCGCAACGCGCGCGCCTGGATCACCCAGAACATCACTGCCGGCGAAGCCTCGGACGGGCGGTGGGAGATCAGCCTCGACCTGCCCGAGGGCGGCCCGCCATCGCTGCTGGGCGCCGCCGGCAGCCTGGCGGTGGCGGGTGCCACCGTGCAGTGGCTGCCGCCGATCCCGCCGGCCGAGGGGGCGGCGGGGCGGGTGCTGTTCGGCCTCGACGCCATCCGGGTGGAGCTTGCGGCCGGGCGGCAGGGCGCGTTGCAGCTGCGCGGCGGCGAGGTGAAGCTTGCTTTCCTGCCGAATGACCGCGAACAGCTCGATGTCGGGCTGGCGGTGGCCGGGCCGCTATCGGCGGTGATGAATGTGCTGCAGCATCCGCGGCTGCGGCTGTTCGACAAGCGGCCGCTGCCGGTGCAGCTTTCGGGCGGCCAGGTCGAGGGCACGCTGCAAGCCAGCCTGCCCTTGCTGAACGATTTGCCGGTCGAGCAGGTGCGGCTTGCCGCGCAGGTCCGGCTGCGCGACCTCAGGATCGAGAATCTGGTGGCCGGCCGCCCGCTGGAGCGCGGGCAGATCGAGCTTTCGGTCGACCAGGATGGGCTGCGCGCCCAGGGCAGCGCCGCGCTGGCCGGGATCGCGGCGCGGCTTGGCGTCGAGCTGGATTTTCGCCGCGGCCCGCCGACCCAGATCGTCCAGCGCGAGACCATCACCGCGCGCGTCAACACCGCGGATCTCGCGAAGCTCGGCATCGCGGTCGAGGAGGTGGTGCGCGGGCCGATCGGGCTGGATGTAAGCATCGACCATCAGCGCGGCGGCGCCGGCCGGGTGACGGTTCGCGCCGACCTTGGCGGCACGGCGCTGGAGGTGGCGGCGGTGGGCTATGCCAAGCCGCCCGGCGCGGCCGCCAGCGCCGAAGCCACGCTGCGGCTGGACCAGGACCGGCTGGCGGCGGTGGAGTCCTTCCGGGTGGTGGGGCCGGGGCTCAGGCTGCGCGGCAATGCCAGCCTCGGCCGTGGCGGGCGGCTCGAACGGCTGACGCTGAACGAGGCCATCGTGGAGGAAAGCCGCTTCGTGGCCGAAGCCCGCCCGCCCGCCGCGCCGGGCGGCGCCTGGGCGGTGTCGCTGCGCGGCGCGGTGCTTGACCTTCGCCGCGCCCTGGCGCCAACGGGCGGCGCCCAGCCCCCCCCCCAGGAGCCTGAGCCGCGCCCGCCCGTGCTGCTGGAAGCCCGCTTCGAGCGGGTGCTGCTCGGCACAGGGCGCAGCGTGGAAACGGTCGAGGCGCGGGCGGATGTGGATGCCGCCGGCGTGATCCGCCAGGGCCGCATCGCCGGCCGCGCCGGGGCGCGGGGGGCCTTCCTGGTCGAGATCACGCCCGCTGCCGGTGGGCGGCGGCTCGACCTGACGGCCGAGGATACCGGCGCCCTGCTGCGCGCCTTCGACGTGCTGGACGATATCGAGGGCGGGCGGCTGACGGTGCGCGCCGCCTATGCCCATGACCGCCGCTTCGCGCCACTGACCGGGCGGGCCGAGATGACGAACTTCTCGGTCCGCAACGTGCCCGCCTTCGCCAAGCTGTTGCAGGCGCTGACCCTGTACGGCCTGGTCGATGCGCTGTCCGGCCCGGGGCTGGCTTTCTCCCGGCTGATCGTGCCTTTCACCCTGACGCAGGAGGCGCTGACGCTGGATGAGGCGCGGGCCTTCTCGGCCAGTCTCGGCCTGACCGCGCGCGGCACGCTGTACCGGCAGCGCCAGACGCTGGCCATGGAGGGCACGATCGTGCCGGCCTATCTGGTGAACACGCTGCTCGGCAACCTGCCGCTGGTGGGCCGGCTGTTCAGCCCGGAGGAGGGGGGCGGGCTGTTTGCCGCCACCTTCCGGCTGAACGGACCCCTGGCCGACCCGCAGGTCAGCGTGAACCCGCTGGCGGCGCTCACGCCGGGCTTCCTGCGGGGGATTTTTGGCGGCGGCCCGATGGTGGGGCCGCCACCTGAGTAGCCTCGGGGCCGCCGCCGCGATGGGGCTACCCGGCGCGGACCAGCAGGTGCTTCTTCCGCCCGAGGGAGAGCTTGGCCGTCCCCTCGCGCAGGTCGCCCTGCGTCACCGTCGCGGCCGCGTCGGCGACGGGCACGTCGTTCAGCCGCACGCCGCCCTGCGCGATCATCCGCCGCGCCTCGCCCTTGCTGGCGCACAGGCCCGAGGATGCCAGGAGATCGACGATCGGCGCGGGCAGGGCGGCCGTGAGGCTCGGCAGGGTCTCGGCGGCCGCACCCTCCTCGAAGGTGCGGCGCGCGGTCTCGGCGGCGGCCTCGGCGGCGGCGGTGCCGTGCAGCAGGCGCGTGGCCTCGGTGGCCAGCAGCTTCTTCGCGTCGTTGATCTCGGCGCCCTGCAAGGCCTCGAGCCGCGCGACCTCATCCAGCGGCAGGTCGGTGAACAGCTTCAGGAAGCGCCCGACATCCGCATCCTCGGTGTTGCGCCAGAACTGCCAGTAATCATAGGCGCTGACCCGGTCGGCGTTCAGCCACACCGCGCCGGCCGCGGTCTTGCCCATCTTGGCACCCGAGGCGGTGGTCAGCAGCGGCGTGGTGATGACATGCGCCTCGGCGCCGGTGACGCGGCGGATCAGGTCGGCGCCCATCACGATATTGCCCCACTGGTCGGAGCCGCCCATCTGAAGCACCACCCCATGCCGGCGGTACAATTCCAGAAAATCAAAGGATTGCAGCAGCATGTAGTTGAATTCGAGGAAGCTCAGATTCTGCTCGCGATCGAGCCGCAGGCGCACACTGTCCATGGTCAGCATGCGGTTCACGCTGAAGTGTCGGCCAATGTCGCGCAGGAACGGCACATAGAGCAGCGCATCCAGCCATTCCGCATTGTCCAGCATGATGGCGCCGTCCGGCCCGAAATCGAGGAAGGCGTCGAAGGCGCGGCGGATGCCTGCCTTGTTCACCTCGATCTGCGCGTCGGTCAGCAGCGGGCGGGCATCGTCGCGGAAGGAGGGGTCGCCCACCTTGGTGGTGCCGCCGCCCATCAGCACCACTGGCCGGTGGCCGGTGCGCTGCATCAGGCGCAGCAGCATGATCTGCACCAGGCTGCCGACATGCAGGCTGTCGGCGGTGGCGTCGAAGCCGATATAGCCGGCGACCGGGCCCGCCTTCAGCCGCGCCTCCAGCGCCGCCGCGTCGGTGGTCTGGTGGATGAAGCCGCGGGCGCGGGCCTCATGCAGGAAATCGCTGACCGTCATGGCGCTCGGCCGAAGGCTCTGCCTTCGCCTCCCTCATTTGCCGGGCGCCGCGCATCCGCGCGGCTTGGCTTCGCGGCACAGGCCGCGGCGCCCGTTCGGGCGCTCGGCCCTCCGGGCCGCATCTCTGAACGTCGTGCTTTCGGCATCATCTTTGGGCTTCCGGAAGGCCGCGGGGCGTAGCAGGTTCCCGCCATGCTGAGAACCATCGGGCTGATGAGCGGCACCTCCCTGGATGGGGTGGACGCCGCCTTTGTGGAAACCGACGGCGAGCGGATCGCCCGCACCGGGCCGACGCTGACCTTGCCCTACGGGCCGGCGCTGCGGCGCGACCTGCGGCTGCTGCTGGACCGTGCGCCCGCGATCAGCCCCGCCGACCCGTTCCTGGCCGATTGCGTGGCGCGGCTGACCGAGCGACATGTCGAGGCGGTGCAGGCGCTGGGGGTGCATGCCGAACTGATCGGCTTCCACGGCCAGACCATCCTGCACCGCCCGCCGCGCCCGGGCGATGCGCCGGGCACGGGCCGCACCTGGCAGGTGGGCGATGCGGCGCGGTTGGCGCGCGCCACCGGCATGTCCGTGGCCTTCGACTTTCGCAGCGCCGACGTGGCGGCGGGCGGGCAGGGGGCGCCGCTGGTGCCAATCGTCCATGCGGCCATGGCGGTGGACCTGCCGAAGCCGCTTGCCGTGCTGAACCTGGGCGGCGTCGGCAATGTGACCTGGATCGGCGCCGATGGGTCGCTGCTGGCCTTCGATACCGGCCCCGCCAACGGCCCGCTGGACGATTGGGCGCGGCAATCCACCGGCGAGGCCTATGATCGCGACGGTCGGCTGGCGCTGGCCGGCCAGGTGGATGGGGCGGTGCTGGCCCGGCTGCTGGCGCATCCCTGGCTGGCGACCCCGCCGCCCAAATCGCTGGACCGGCTGGATTTCGACCGGGCGCTGAAGGAAGCCGGGGCGGGCCTGCTCAGCCCGCCGGATGGCGCGGCGACGCTGGTGGCCTTTGCCGCCGTCTGCGTCGCGGCGGCGGCGCGGCACTTTCCGGAGCCGCCCGTGCAATGGCTGGTGGCCGGCGGCGGCCGGCGCAACCCGGCCATGATGCGGGCCCTCGCGGGCGGGCTGAGCGAGCCGGTGCGGCCTGTCGAGGTGGTGGGCTGGAATGGCGATGCGCTGGAAGCCCAGGCCTTTGGCGTGCTGGCGGCGCGGGTCTGGGCCGGGCTGCCGCTGACCTTCCCGGGCACGACGGGCGCCCCGTTCCCCTTACGGGGCGGGCAATTGGTTGGTCCGCTTCTGTAGATGGCGCCAAATTCACTGTTTCAGATCTCATGGACCGCCATATTGGCGGCATGGATCCGATCGACCTGGCCCTTGTGCGGCTATTGCAGGCCGATAATCGCCGCTCCGCCGCCGAACTGGGTGAGGCGGTGGGCCTTTCCGTCTCGGCGGCCGGGGAACGGGTGCGCCGGCTCAATGCCACGGGGGTGATCCGCGCCAACCGCGCACTGCCCGACCCGGCGCGGCTCGGCTTCGACATTTGCGCCTTCATCTTCGTCGATCTCGCCCCGCAGGCCGATGAGACCGGCTTCGCCGCCGCCCTGGCCGCCATGCCCGAGGTGCAGGAGGCGCATCACGTCACCGGCCCGCATTCCTGGCTGCTGAAGCTGCGCGTGCGCGACACCGCATCGCTGCAACGCGCCATCGCCAACCGCCTGAAGCCGCTGCCGGGCGTTCTGCGCACGGAGACGCTGATCGCCCTCGACACCGCCAAGGAAACCGCGGAATTGGATCTCGGCGCATGAGCACGCTGCTCCAGGGCGCGCTCATCGGCTTCGCCATCGCCGCCCCCGTGGGGCCCATCGGGCTCCTGGTCATCCGGCGCACCCTGGCCGATGGGCCGGTGCTCGGCCTCGCGACCGGCCTTGGCGCGGCCGTGGCTGATGCCGCCTATGGGCTGGTCGCGGTGCTGGGCCTTGGCGCCCTGTCCGCCTGGCTGACGGGCGCCATGCCAGCCCTGCAACTGGCGGGCGGCGCGCTGCTGATCTGGCTCGGCATGTCGACGCTGCGGGCGGCCCGCCGCGGCCGTGTGGCCCAGGCCGCCAGCCTGGATGCTGCCAGCCTGGGGCGCGCTTTCGCCAGCACCTGCGCGCTGACGCTGGCCAACCCGATGACCATCCTGAGCTTCGCCGGGCTGATCGCGGCGCTCGGCCCCGGCGGCTTCGCGGGCGGCTTCACCCTGCTGCTCGGGGTGTTCGTCGGTTCGGCCGGCTGGTGGCTGGTGCTGGTCGGCGCCACCCATGCGGCGCGCCGCGCGCTCTCGGCGCAGGCGGCGCGGATGATCGAGGCCGCGTCAGGGGTGGCGCTGATCGGCTTCGGGTTGCTGGCCTTGGCGGCCGCCGCGAACCAATGAGGTTCGGCGGCGGCCCGCCGGATCAGACCTTGCCGCTCATCTGCTTGAGCTCGTCCAGCGCCTCGGCGAAGCGCTTGTGCAGCACGCCCAGCGCCTCGCCATTCGACTTCTGGATGAGGTCGGCCACTTCCTGCATGTTGGCGACGGCCTTGGCGTAGCTCGCCTTCAGCGCTTCGGTCTGGCGGGCGACCTGGGCCTGCGGGTCGGCCATGCCGGTCATGCCGCGCAGCGCCTCATTCATCTCGGCCATGCTGCCGGAGAGGATTTCCATGTGCCGCCGGGCCACCGCCTGCGCGCCTTCCAGCGCGACGCGGTTGGCCGCCGTCAGCGCTTCCAGGTTGCGGCGCTGCGCTTCCGCGAGCTTGTTCATTTCGGGCATGCCCGACATGCTCGGCATGCGGAATTCCGCCATCATGCGCATCATGTCCTCGGGAATCTTGCCGAAAGCGTCAGTCATCGTGCGATCTCCTTGATCCGTGCAGCATGCCGCATCCGCGGCGGCGTGAAACCTCAATCGGGCGCATCATTCCCTTGCGCGGGCTGTGCACCGCCAGCCAGGCCGAAGCTCCGTGCGGCCTGATCGGCGCGGCCGAGCACGCGGTCAAGCTCGGCCATCGTGGTGCCGAGATCCTCGCTCTCATCCTTGGACCAGGCGTTCACGGCGCGCAACCAGACCAGCGTGAGACCCGCCACCCGCGCCGCGCCGGCGGGCCCGCTGGCCGAGATGTCGGCCGCTTCCAGGAAGCGGGCCATGGTCCGCCGCAGCACCTCGCCGAGCGCCACCGCCAGCACCGGGTCCCGCCACATTTCCTGCGTCAGCCGCTGCATGCCCGCGCGATGCGGCTGCAGCGCGTCCAGGCCGCGCATCAGCACGTCGAACAGCCGGTCGCGGGGTGTCGCCGCCGGGTCCGGCACGGTGCCGGCCGCCACCAGCTCCGCCACATGGGCGCCGTGCAGGCGCAACAGGCCGAGCCGCGAGGGGAAGCGCGCCGCCAGGCTGGACGCTGCCTCGCCGGACGCGGCCGCCAGCCGCCCAAGCGTGACGCCGCGCCAGCCTTCGGTGGCGATGGTCGCGAACAGCGCATCCAGCAGGCGGTCGTCGGTCATGTTCTGCATCGCCTCAGATTGGGGTCGCGGCGGCCGGGCACCAAGGGGGCGCCGTCAGCCTGCCAGCTCACGGGAACGGCGCGTCGCGGCATCGATCGCCTGCGACATCAGGCCGGGCCAGGCGGACTCCGCCATCAGCACGGCCAGCGCCCGTTCGGTGGTACCCTTCGGGCTGGTCACGTTGCGGCGGAGCACCGCGGCGTCCTCGGTCGCGGCATCCAGCAGCGCGCCCGATCCGGCGACGGTCGACCGCGCCATCCGTCGCGCCAGGTCGGGTGGCAGCCCCTGTTCGATCGCCGCGCGCTCCAGCACCTCGACCAGCAGGAACACATAGGCAGGGCCGCCGCCGGATACGGCGGTGACCGGGTCGATTAGCGATTCCTGGTCAACCCAGGCGACTTCGCCGATCGCGGCCAGCAGCCGGTCGGCCAGGGCGCGCTGCGCGGCGCTGACCTCGGCCGAGGGGACCGCCACCGAAAAGCCGCGTCGCACGGCGGCCGGCGTGTTCGGCATGGCGCGCACCACCGGGGCCTGGCCCCCCAACGCCGCCTGCATGCGCGCAATCGTCGGCCCCGCCATGATCGAGACGAACACCGCGCTCGACGCGAAGCGCCCATAATGCGGCAGGCTGGCCGCGGCTTCCTGCGGCTTGATCGCCAGGATCACCGCGGCCGGGGCGAAATCCGCCGGGATCGCGGCCGGGTCGGCCAGCAGGGTGGCGCCTTCCGGTGCGGCCTGAAGGTGCGGATCGACGATGATGGTCCGGCCGAGGCCCGCGTCGCGCCAGCCGGCCAGCATGGCGCCGCCCATCTTGCCGCAACCAACGAGGAGAAGGGGGGGGAGGGATGCCGTCATCGGCGCAGTCAACGGCCTTGCCGCGCGCCTGTCCAGGGCCGCGCGGCCCGTTTCAGGCCGGCAGCCGCAGCGATACCGCCAGCCCCGGCGGTGAGGCGCCGGGGCGCGATTCCGCCAGCGTCAGCCGTCCGCGATGCAACCCGACCACCGCGCGGACCAGCGACAGCCCGAGCCCCGAGCCCGGGGTGCTGCGCGCCGCGTCGGCGCGGAAGAAGCGTTCCCCCGCGCGGCCCCGATCGGCCTCGGCGATGCCGGGCCCCTCATCGGCGACGATGATCACCACCGCGCCAACCTCGATGGCGGCGGACAGGCGCACGGTGCCGCCGGCCGGGGTGAATTTCAGCGCATTGTCCAGCAGGTTCGCCACCGCCTGCACCAGCAGGTCGCGATCGCCGACCAGCGCCAGCGCGTCCGGCACCCGAAGCTCCAGCTGCTGCCCCGCCGCTTCGGCCGAAGCCTCGTAGAGCTCGGCCAGCCCGCGGAGCGCCGGCGCAAGGTCGAGTGCGGCGAAGGCGGCGCGGCGGGCGCCGGCTTCCACCTCGGCGATGCGCAGCACCGCCTGGAAGATCCGGGCGATGCCATCCAGGTCGGCGATGCCCTGGTCGATCGCGGCGCGCATCTGCTCCTCGGTATTGGCGGTCAGCTGGGCTTCCTCAAGCTTCGCGCGGGCACGGGCGATGGGCGTGCGCAGATCATGCGCGATGGCGTCCGACACGCCGCGCACCCCCTCCATCAGCTGCGCGATGCGGTCGAGCATGGCGTTCATGGTGCTGCCCAGCCGGTCGAACTCATCCTGTTCGTCGGACAGGGGAACGCGGCGGGTCAGGTCGCCACCGGCAATCGCCTCCGCCGTGCCATAGACAGGCCGCAGGCGGCGCTCCAGCGCACGGCGGAGCAGCCAGGCGCCCAGGATGGCGATGGTGGCGGATGAGGCGGCGGCCCAGGCGATGCCCTCGGTCAGCAGCGCCCGCAGCCGCAGCTTTTCCGCCACGTCGCGCCCGATCAGCAGCCGGAGGCCGCCGGGCAGGTCGACGCGCAGCAGCCGCGCCTCGCTGACCGTGCCGTCGCGGATCAGCGGTGCGCGCAGCCAGGGGGGGTCGTGGATCGAGGCGGTCGGCCAGGCGTCGAGATTCCCGGCCAGCAGATCGCCCTTGGCATCGAGCAGCAGGTAGAGCGCCTCATTCGACAGGTCGACCGCCAGCCGGTCCAGGATCGCGTCGACCACCCCGGCCGCGCCGGCCACCCGGTGTCGTTCGACCAGTGCCCGGGAATCGGCGCGGATCGCGGCCTCGATCTGCCGGTCCAGCGTGCCGGCGGTGCTCCACCACAGGATCACCGCCGCCGCTGTCGCTGCCGCGGCGAACAGCGCGGTGAACAGCAGGGCGAAGCGGCCCGACGCGCTGCGCAGCAGGCCGATCAGCGGTGGCTCGCCCCCCGCCGCGGTCAGGTTGGGCGGCGGCGAGATGGGCGGTCAGCCTTCGGCGCGGATCATGTAGCCGGCGTTGCGCACCGTATGGATCAGCGGGCGGTCGAAGCCCTTGTCCAGCTTGTGGCGCAGGCGGCTGACATGCACGTCGATCACGTTGGTCTGGGGATCAAAATGATAATCCCAGACCTTTTCCAGCAGCATGGTGCGCGTCACCACCTGGCCGGCATGGCGCATCAGATGTTCCAGCAGCCGGAATTCGCGCGGCTGCACGTCGATCTTGCGCCCGGCGCGCGTGACGATGCGCGACAGCAGGTCGAGTTCCAGGTCGGCCACCCGCAGCCGCGTCGTCGGCGCCTCGGCGGCCGGGCGGCGGCCCAGCGCCTCGACGCGGGCCAGCAGTTCGGCGAAGGCGAAGGGCTTGGTCAGGTAGTCATCCCCGCCCGCCTTCAGCCCCTTCACCCGCTCATCCACGGCCGTCAGCGCCGAGAGGAACAGCACCGGCGTGCGGTTATCCTGGGCGCGCAGCGTCTCCACCAGCCGCACGCCGTCCACACCGCCGGGCAGCATGCGGTCCAGCACCAGCACGTCGAAACTGCCGCCGACCGCCAGGAACAGCCCGTCGCGGCCATTGGCCGCATGCTCCACCACGTGTCCTGCCTCGGTCAGCCCCTTCTTCGCGAAGCGCGCCACCTCGGCATCGTCTTCCACCAGCAGGATTCGCATGGCTGTCACCTTTCCCCGGCGTTGGGGAACCTGCCCGAGTGCGCCGCGCTTCTCAACCCGGTGGCGGGCTCGGCCGGCGGCCGACCTGCACGGTGATCTCCTGCGGGCGTCCGTCCCGCAGGACGGTCAGGCTGACGCGCTCCCCCGGCGTGATGGCAGCGATGCCACGGATCAGCGCGCGCGTGGTGTCCACCCGCTCACCGGCGATCGCCAGAACCGCATCGCCCTGCCGCAAGCCCGCCCGCGCCGCCGGGCTGCCCCGTTCCACGCCGGAAACCAGCACGCCGCGCGGCGCCCGCCCGCCCTCGGGCTGGTCCTGCACGGCGACGCCGAGCCAGCCGCGTTCCACCCGGCCATTGCTGCGCAGCTGGTCCACCACGCCGCGCGCCAGGTCCGATGGCACCGCGAAGCCGATGCCGACCGAGGCCCCGGAAGGCGAGAAGATCGCGGTGTTCACGCCGATCACCTCGCCCGCCAGGTTGAACAGCGGCCCGCCGGAATTGCCGGGATTGATCGGCGCGTCGGTCTGCAGGAAATCGTCGAAGGGGCCGGCGCCGATCTCGCGCCCGCGCGCCGAGAGGATGCCCACGGTCACGCTGCCGCCCAGGCCGAACGGGTTGCCCGCCGCCACCACCCAATTGCCGACCCGCATCGTGGCGCTGCTGCCCCAGGGCACGGTGGGCAGGCCGCGCGCCTCGATCCGCAGCAGCGCCATGTCGGTCAGCTCGTCGCTGCCGACCAGGCGGGCGGGGTATTCCTGGCCGGACTGCAGGGCGACGACGACCCGGGTGGCGTTGCCGATCACATGCGCGTTGGTCACCACGAGCCCGGCGGCATCGATGATGAAGCCCGAGCCCTGGCCCTGCACCGGCTGCCGGCCGCGCCGGTCGCGGAACGGCCGCTCCAGCGGCGTGCCGCGGAATTCGGGTGGCATCTCGGGCGCCGGGCCGACGGTGGCGATATTGACCACGGCGGGCAGCACCTGCGCGGCCAGGTCGGCGAAATCGGGCAGCGCTGCCAGCGCGCCGCGCTGGGCGGCGGCCGGCGGGGCTGCCA